>Ga0065711_1002830_pt1 | contig 31362 bp, 17 predicted proteins | sample Hoacrofraction12_FD_59098 | JGI IMG/M metagenome (GOLD analysis project Ga0065711, IMG submission 59098) | Hoatzin crop microbial communities from Cojedes, Venezuela - Epithelial fraction 12 v2 (version 2) | ecosystem: Host-associated > Birds > Digestive system > Esophagus > Crop | place... | reverse complement strand
GGTCGTGCGGTTCGTTGTTGTGTTTTCTCCTTATTTGTACCGTTGTTGTTCCTGTTTCCCTCTGTTTGCTGTTCTGTTAAACTGCCCTTACCCCGACCCACCACTTTCTGCCTGTTTTCTTTTCATTCTCCTCCGCACGCCGGCGGGGGGAGGGGCGGCTGCGTGGCGCTTTTGTTGCCAGAGGCAGCTGAAACCAAAACACAAAGCTTTAGTGCAAATCATTTATTTGACTTCTGATGTTATCCAAGGTCACACAGAAAGCCTTGGGGGAGTTGCACTCACCCATCTGGCAAAGCACAGCCTGTGTAAACAGGGCAGCAGAGACGACAATTGTCAACCTCATTTTCTTTCCAGACCAGCTTTGTGCAGACCTGAAACCACCCACTTATCTCAAGCCAGCTTTTGCTACTATTTGTAGGGAAGAGCTGACTTCATTCCTAAACCTGCATCTCACCAAAACCTGATCTTGCAACAGTGCTGGTTGTTATGGTGGTGTACAAGTGTGAGGAGGGGTAGTTAGCGACCCGACAAAAGACAGCTGGCAGAAGTAATTTTTTTCCTGCCGTTCCCCTCCACAATATAAAGATAAAAATGTAATGTTTTTTTAATTAACGTACAAGTACAAATATCATGGGAAGTATTGTGACAGAGGTTAATGGCTCATTAACTATTCCTGTAAGCAATTAATGGATTATTTCCACAACATCAGTTATTGCAATAGCTTAGTACTCAGAGTGAATAATTTTACAGTAATTTGCTCCATTTCTTTTTTCCCCGAAATCCACGCAACACCGTTTCAAACTTTGAAGGAACACCATCAAGCACCAGTAAACCTTTAGAGCAACTGGTTAGGCCTTAAAGACATCACTAAAATTTTCCTACATGTGTGCGACAGAGGTACTCACATTTATGCTGGAGTGAGCATCATCTGTCTTTTGAAGATAACACAAACAAACCAATAGAGAATTTCATGTTACCTATGATTTGGTCAAAAAGGTATCTTAGTTAAAAGGGCAAGGCATTAAGAGGTACACTTAGATAACTTCAAGTCATGGCCAATTATACCTTATTGTTAGAGCCAATTTAAGATGTTCTCATGCTTCCAAAACCATATGTGCTTTAGGCACTTAAGTATCAGTAACAGGATTCCCCTGGAGGCACTGAATCTACCAGTGGGAGTGAATCATGCTGCCTCTGTAAAGTGCTGATTGTAAATTCTTGACCTGGTTTAATACCAAATACACTCAAATATTTCACTTATCCAGACTTTGTAAGCCACTACGAATTATCACCATCATGGTGTCAGGGGCATGTTTCTGCTAAATGGTGGGTTAATAAAGAATTTATTCAATTGCTACCTATGATTTCTCTAATGTAACAACAAAATGATCAGCAAAATACTAGCCTTTTCATCAGTCTTTCACCATAACCCCTTTCAGCCAAGTATTCAGTCTCTAACAGCCCCACTGGATTTAAAACCATTCCTGTTTATCTCTAGAATTTTAACACCATTAACATAAATTGAATAAAAACCACAATTTAACTAAGGTTTATATTGCTTTTCCTTTACTGAGAAGGGACACCTGATTTTACCTAGAAAAGCCATATTTAAGTCTGACAGTATACTGGTTACCATGATTTAACCCAGCAGTCTGTCACAGCTTTCAAGTTCTTCTTAATGTGCGGTGCTCTAATGTTGTCATGTACTATGCACCAGCTTTAAAAAGGAGTTTACTGTATCACAAATGAAGAAGTTTCACACGTCTTCAAAAAAAAGTAGTTAAAGCCTAACTTTTTGACAGGGCAAATCAGTTTCAGATACCTTTAAAAATCTTAACTAGTGTGACTGACACGTGTCCATGGAGTCTCAGAACTTAATATGGCTTCTCAAAAATCAGTTCTTCAAGCCCTCGTCTTTACTAGTCTTCACATTTAAGCATGAAATTTAAAAACATTTAAAAATTTAAACTTTCTGTTTGGAAGACTGCTGTACAAAGATTCAGAAAGAATTCTCTCTCAGGAAATTACCTGAGACTGAATACAAATTTGATATTTGCATGTTTTAACAAAGCTTGAACTAGACATCATTTACAATTTCTTACAGAACTCTGGGACAACTTCTTTGTTATGAACTGCAACTCTATTTCTCTCCTTCCACTAGCTACAGCTAGAGTACAGAGATTCCTGCAAGTAGGAATTTTGGAGTAGTTCACTCAAACACATATGTCCTTAAAGGGAATATCCAATGTAAGGGCATTATTTAAGTCAGCTATGAACCTCAGCGCCAGGCAGAAGTCCACACCAGCCAGTTAGTTCAGTCCCCAAAGCACTCCTAGGGCTATGTCTAAAAATGAATGAATGAATGAATGAAGATCACATCTTTTGATCCTAGGCTGTTGCTCAAGAGGTTCATAGTCAAAATCTTAAAATGAAGTCAACTTTCCAGGAAACAATCTGAACTCAGAACTCACACAAAATTGAGGTATACAAAAAACATTAAACATTTATTATAATTGCAGGAGCTTTACAGATGAAAGTTAAAAGTTTAAAAATAACCCGATTTTTGGTTCATGATTTTTCTTTATGACGATTGGTCAGTAGGGTCCCTGGGATATCTGTAGGCACCTTTAAGAGTTCTTCAACTTCTTCTTGTAAAGCCTCAGCTTTTTCACCTGGCAGCATCTGTAATGGAAAAAATATTACAAAACAAATACAAGCATTAGCTATAACTGTTACACAGGTTAAAACACCAACGTGTCTGAACTTACACACGGTCTGTAAAAAACTTCTGCTGCTGCTCACAGAACCACAGTACCTTTGCCTCAAAAGACCAACATTTTTGACTGTTTAGTCTATATATATATATGAAAAAAACACTAATACAAAAATTCATACAGTACACAGCTGATTTTCTCTATTCTGCCATGACATAATACACAAAATTCAACGGAACATAAACAGTTTTGACTAGAACTGTTAACAAGCATTTTTAACCTTAAACATTTATTTTCCATGTTGGAATAAACATTCCTAAGTTGTGCCTGCCAAGTTGCCTATTTCTTGCTTTACACAAAATTGATTACTATAGCATTTTACATCAGACATATGGGACTCCTGATGTTAGCAACTGTTTGATCTACTGCCCTGAACTGTTTGTTGCTGGCAGTCACTGTGTAACAGTCCCCCAGCAGCATATGTAGCGTAACACATGCAAGCACTCTTCTAACCTCCCAGCTAGAGAAAACTCCACCAGTTTAATATCTGAGCACGGGAGTAAACTGGATTGCTGGATTTGGCACTGATGTAGATGAGAAATCTGCATATACCCCTTTCTTTTGGCTCACACAGCAGTAAAAAAAGCAGTAAGGAGCCTGCAACAACATTAAACAGCAACGACCTTTTAAGTGCATAAACCCCAAAGTTGGTACTTTTATTCCCTTGGCTCCTCCTTTACCTTTGCAGATGAAACAATTTGTTTGGCTTGACATCGTGACAAGTGTTCAATCATCTTGACCAGAGTTTCTGGATTTGCATTAGCCACGTGTGCTAAAGTACCCCCAAGATTTACCTCCCCATACAATCTTACCCAGCTCTTAGGAACCTATTTGTCATTATTTTCGCTGAGCCTGGATGATACCAACTCTGCCATCCTCTTCTATTACCATGTTTTCTGCACTCATTGTCACAGACAGGAATGACTGTCTCATGTTCTTTGGAGGCGTCTAAGTGAAAGGAGGGCCGATTTTATCTGTTTCATTTTTTGCCCACAGAGTTTTCACAGGCAGAGCTTTCACAAAATTCCAGAAAAGACTATACTTTCCTGTTTCAAGCTTATAAATATTTTTTCTTTTAGTATCACAGTATCTTTTTAATTTCTCTGGTTTTGTGCGAAGTCATGGCTGTGAGCTCATATATACAGGAGATGATAAACACATCACAGGAGAGATTCTCTGGCATTTGATTGTCACTGATGTTAGCGAGTGTGCATTCTATAACTACCTGAAAGGACGTTGTAGTGAGGCAGGTGTTGGTCCCTGCTCCCAGCTAACCAGCAATAGGATGAGAGGCAATGTCCTCAAGTTGCTTCAAGGGAGGTTTAGATTAGATATTAGGAAACATTTCTTTACTGAAAGAGTGGTCAGGCATTGGAATAGGCAGCCCAGGGAAGTGGTGGAGTCACCATCCCTGGAGGTGTTCACAAAATGTGTAGATGTGGCACTTCGGGACATTGTTTAGTAGGCATGGTGGTGTTGGGTGGATGGTTGGACTTGATGATCTTAGAAGTCTTTTCCAACCTATGATTCTATGATTCTATGATTGTCAGCTGCTCTGAACTTGTTTGATCCTGTTGCTATGTCAGGTAGCCAAGCAGTATCTGCTTAATAGAGGGTCTCTGGGCAAACATCTACTTTGCTAATCAAATACTGCTAGAACTTTACAAAGTTTAAATTAAAATGCATTTCTACACTAGTAGTGGAGAGTAATCTAGTATGCCCAAGGCTTTAGCATCCTGAGTTACAGAATAATACCCATTTGATGAGCAAGCATTACGCCCCCAAACATTTGGTGAATTACCTCTGCATCTGTAGAAAATTTTGTATTTACTCAAAAAGGTTAAGAATTTAGGTTAGAATTAGTATTACGCTAAATGCAACCACAATGCCGCTCGAAAGGCCTGAGATGTTGTTCTCAGCCGTGTCCCTTGTACAGACCCACCCAAGGCTGGCTTAAAACCCAGTCAAGCTAATCACACAAAGACAATATTAACAAATGCTGATTATCTAAATCAGGTTTATCGCAGTATAGAAGGAAACTATTTGTATGAGAAAATTGATTGCTTTAACTAAATTTTTAAGAGAACGTCTTGAAGCCTCTCGAAGTCTTTCTCAGAATTGTACCAAGCAGAATTCATAGAAGAAGGTAAAGGACAGACGACAACCCGAAGACGACCCTGAAACCCAATGGGACCTGAAACCAGTGAGGGAGAATTCTGCTAAGACAGAAGAATAGCGAGAACTTAATAAATGATGCATTTAAGGAACTGGACGTTGCTTAGAAACTTATGAAGATTCTACACTTGATGTAATTGGTTTAAGAAATGTATATAAACTGGTCTAGCAAGTTGAGCTTTGCCACTCATTAAGGTGATGGCCCAACTGTGAGTTGTCAATAAAGCAAACGTAGAGGTACTCACATCTGGTTGTACAGTATCCAACATGTAACGGGTTACAATATATTATCTTCCTCCATAGTAATTGAGGACTATGCAGGTTCATTAATGTGACAGAGGTGTCATTAATCTCAGCACAAATAACCACTAGGTGCCAGCAAATATTTTCTGTACTCTGTTTGGCTGTTACATGCACAGTATGACAGATGATGCAGAATCTCTCCCCGCTAATGATTTAGATCTCATGAAAAGGTTTTAGACGGCTCTTTGAAAACTGTACAAGTAAGGGGGCAGAAAATAATTTTCTCCTTTACTACAGTAACCTAAAGATTGATTTTATTGTTTCCTCCACAGAAATCTAAGCAAATTACTTCTGTTCATGATTGTCGTCTACCTGCTACAAATATCAGCTGTCGGTATAGTTTTAACTCCGATGCAGAAGTACCTTGGTGGTAGCAAGAATTATGAAGAGCCATCTTTAAAATGCAACTTCAGCAGAATCATGCTGTCCAGGCTGGTTTTGCCGTTACACAGAAGTGCTCCCATATGGAGTGAGACCGTGAAAAAANNACTATGTACCTTTTACAGTCAGTTCAGAAAACTTGATATAATNCAAAAAACCCATTACGCTCTAAGTCTTCATAATTGTTTAGCTTCTCAGAATAAAACCTTACTGCCACTAAATTCAATAGTTTGCTCACAAACTGATTCTACAATAGGCTGGACAGGCAAGTTTGAAGCCCAGAAAGATTTTCTACTTTAACAGAAGTCTTTGATTCAGAGATCAGTTAAGTTTCTTAAAATACACGCAGCACTGAAAGCAATGATAAAAACCTAAGTTCCCAATAGGACTTCACATGTTTATAAGGATCGTCTCATTTAACTAAATATGTAAATTCTTACTCCTCTTCATTCCCGTGAACTGAATAATCCTTACCACAAAGGAAACCTGGACTCTGTTTTCCAACTGAGTATGCAGCTACATTGTTGTCCAAATACAGCATTTTCACTGTTGCTGTGGCAGCAGCCAGAAGAAAAACATTTTTGGCTGCAGCTCACATTTCCTCATCAGACCACTTTTTCCCCAGCCTCCAGGACTGTTGTGGGATATCTGCACTATTCCAAAATCTCAACACAACACTAGCTTAGTCTACCAGATATACTTGAAAGACCCAGAAGGATTTAGCATACAAGTTTACATGGAAAAATGTCAAAGCCAAGTTTTACTAAACTCTAGAACCCCTGCTACCTCCATCAGAGGGATGAGTTCTGTCTTAACACAGTATGTCAACTGCTTAGTAAGTTCTGTCAGTAAGGCTTTATAAAGTCAGAATTCTTCCAGTTCCTGCAGAGACAAAGATCACTAAAAATCAGATCCTAAGTTCTGTATTTGGGGGTACAACTGATAAGAGCTCTGCTACAGCAACAAGCATCTATTTGGCTATTAGACATGTGAAGCACTATTATTTCTAGTTATCATTGCAGCCAGTTGCATAGTTGTGTTCAGCACTCTTCAGCTGAACATCCCAAAGTTGGGGCAGTTCTGAAGGATAAGCAATGGGTTATTTCAAAAGAGGAATAAAACCAAGAGAACAAACCAAATCAGCTCTTTCCCTGAGATGACATTCCACAGCTAGACGGCCTTATTTCCAAGAGAAAGGTAAAATTGTCAGTTATTTCACCAACAGTGCTGACAGTGATCAATGCCCTGTTCAGTTTGTATACTTTCACATTCACAGTGCATAAAGCTTCCTTTGAATGTAAGAAATAACCTCTGTACAAGCATGCTTTTCTGAACAGTAAAGACAATTTTGAACAGGAAAGGTGAAAAAAATGGAGTTTTGCACAGGATAGGTGAAATACACCACATGTGTTCAGTTTTAACATAAGAAAAAAAACTCCAGATTTTGCAAAATCAATCCCAAATAATTTATTGAAATTCATTTAAACACACTACTTCACAGAAATGTAGAACACAGAAGGTGAATGATTTTGCACATATCCTAGGGTCATATTAAATTTCTTTGAAAGACTCCATATATTAGTCTCCTTCAGTAGGGTATAAAAGACAAATGACAGGTAAAGCCTGTTCACCACAGCACTGTCCACATTCTAGGAAGAAAACAAGTGGAATTCAGAGCCAATATCCCATTCAAGATACTCAGTGCTACAAGGAAATTCTTTTCATCTCTACTCCTTCACGTCTCTAAAACATGGCTGTATTACATCCAAAGACACCAAACAACATTAAGAAAATCAACCAATGTGGTTAAAAGACCTTAATAAGCAGAACAGTAAAAATCACTAGCAGAAATATAATCTAGAATTTGAACTGTCACCATAGGTATAAGAAATCTCCAGCCTACCTTTCTGATGGCTTGACCAGAAGCCTTTTTTGTAGTAAAGCTTTCAGGTGCTCCCACAATATCCGCTACTTTTTGCTCTGCTGCACTTAGCTGATTGAATTAAAATAAGATTGAGTACAGTTAAGATTATTTATTAACAACTCATTAGAAGTTACAAGTGTGATAAATCAGAAGAGCTTCAGACAATGTGAATATACTCTATTTAACTGTAAAAAAATAATTCACATCAAGTTTGTATAATGATGATACCACCTTCAGACAGATAATTTGCTTTCCCTTTTGCTCTGTGAATGACAAGCTTTCATTCTTTTTCACCTTGAATTTCACTTGTGTGGAAACACATTTTCACATGTGTTCTGCTGATAAACTTATGGTGTGCATACATATGCAGCTTTTCTTTTTATAAATGTGTAGCCCACACATCATCATGTTTCTCACATCCCTTGGTAAAAATGTCTACTTGTATATTTAGGATTCAAGATGACCCTGGAGCAAACCCTGGAGAACCATGTCACTTCTATGTGCTCAAATATTTTTTCCAAGAAATGTCATCAACTTTAAAGTATCTCCTGGATACTCCTCTCCAAATAGTTATCAAAGGCTGTTCTCCAAGCTTAACAATTGTTCTGCAGACTCCAGGAGAGTTTTATAAAGAATTTTCAGATCTGTAGTTCTCTTAATATTTTCTTAGAAAATACAAGTCTACTTCTCAAAGCGAAAAAATGTTTTTCTGTATCCCTATACAGCACTCTGTTACTAGACCAGTATTATAGTCACTAGACACAGTCAGATCTGCAGCTTCTTTGCCTACTTGTTTGAATTATCTGTAACTGTCCATCTCCAAATGCCACATTTTAACAAAATTCAACAGATTTTAGTGTTACCCCTAGTATACAACACATTACAGAAAAGGGAGTATTTGAATTATGGGTGGATCTTACAGAATGTGCAAGACTGTGCGTAAGGGCTGTGCTGCTAAGGCTGACATCAGCACAGTAGTCTGTAGGAAGGCAATGGCCACAGTTGCAATCATGGCCGGAGTTAAGCATTAGACTCAGATGTCAAACAAAGATTAAGACTTAACACTCTTTGTGTATTTTGCTCCTTAAACTACAGATTAAATGAGCAAGCATCAGAAGTTAAACTGATTAATCCCCTGTTCACAATACCTGTTCATAACAATGAATTATAAAACCAGGTTGTGAGCCATTTTGATTACAATCACTAAATCAAACCTTTAAATCTTTTTTTGAGGGTACAGTTCTGGTTTTACTCCCATTGTGACCAAAGTTATTACACTTCATTCCCATCGCGTTCAGTCATGCACTACTTGTTCATCCCCATTTTCAGTCCAGCATGTCATTTAGTAACCAAAACTGTCTCTCTACAACTTCTTTTTCATTGCGGTTTCAGACTGAAGATGGGAAAACCTATCAAACTGAGATAAGGATGAGATGAAAGGGTTTGTTGAAATAAAGATTATATAGAAATAAATAAAAAGCCTTACCTTTCTGTGTAGCTTTACCCAAATGTGTGATTGTTAGCGCACATTTGGAATTGTGGTCCTTCTCAGATATTCTTCCTTTTTGAAGTCCTTTTTCTACTATATTTTCTAGCCCATCTTTCATTATTTCTGAGAGGCTCTTCTTTTTAGACAGCAGCTGCTGCTGAACGCCCAGAAATGTACTGCACATAAAATCATTGACTTCTTCATGGATAACTGCTATCTGCATCAGTTTTGCAAGTCATTAACATGTTTAAAGGTGTCCTTTCACATAACACATTTCATAAGCTATATGAAAAAAAATTACTGAATAGAGAAGCAGTTTGATATCCTGCTGCTGTGTTTCTACAGAAATCCAGGACAACAAATAGAATGATAACAGCCTATGATGGATCTGATGGGACTGCTCTCCCCCTGTTCTATGATTCTAGCTACTGCATCGTGTTGTTTCCATGGTTTCTAGTTGTATTTTGAATCAAGCATCAGAAATGGAAATATTATTAATACTGTAATGTATCATAAGGTAGATACATTTTTTACTTTTACATATAAAGAAATAGTCAAGTTCCATGATTACTTGAGAAGCTAGTTAAATAAACAGATTAATCAAATCTTTGTCCTTCTTATCTGATTAGAAGCTGTCCTGAACTTGTAGCAAATCTGTTTAATAAGTCCCTTTTTTCTGTACTATCAACAGATAAGATTTTCTTTGCATACCCAAACACTTAAGTTACTCAGAGAGAAGAGTTAACTGATACCTTCAGTCCAACCAAAGATGACAACAGGCTCTGCATTCACTTGGTCAATTCCAGCAGAAGATTGCTGTAACAGTTCTCCAAAGGACTCTTAACTAAATCCTGAACCTAAAAAAAGCAAGAAATATATTAGTTTGGGGAAAATATTTATGCATTAGTTTTACACTTTTCGAAATACTGATACACATGATTCAGCTTATAAAGAAAATAAGTGTAGACATTGAAAGTTTAGAGTTCACATCTGAAAACAAACCACATGATGGTAGTTCATAGGTATTACTACGTAAGTCAAATACTTGCAACATTAAGAAGTAAACAAAAATTAAGCTAGGCAGCTCAGCTTCTCCAGTTCAGCCAACAGCATAATCCAACATTTTAAATTACCAACAGCTTTGTAAAAATTACCAAGTGCTTGTCTTTTTCTTGTGTTATGAGAACACTTTCTCCAGCACTGTCAAGACTAGCTCGACCAGCTCTGCCAGTCATTTATTTGTACTGGTTCTTCTTCAGGAAGTCATTAGCAATATAAGAAGCTCTTAGAATAACCTTGTAAAGAAGTCTTTAGTAAGCTATGCTTTACATTAAAATTACTAAAGCAGCAATAAAATTTTACAGATGCGTTCTTTACATACGCCCCTTGCTAAGTACCGATAAAAATCAAATGCACCTGTTTGAACAGATGTGTAAATTAACCAGGAAAACATTCAACAATTTAGGGTTTATTGAATGATAAGCTATATTTATTTTGTTTTGCAGAACCTTTGGAACTAGCCTCTACATCTACTCAAAGGCCTGAGTTTAAGAGTGAAAATCACTGAGAGAAGCAAACATAAGCAATACGGACCATACATCAGTTATGCTAGAAAGACAACACTTCCCTCTCTGAATATTTTTCTCCCCATAGATGCGTTATTCCAACATACATGCACACAAAACTGGATTCTTAGCAAACAGTCTTTGGTCATACAGAGTATGGCAGCCATATTATCAGCACTTGTATAAGAAAAGATAACACATTTTTGTGTTAAATTATATTCAAATGATATCTCATTAGAAAGGATTTATTTTGCGTTTTAAACACTGTTCCTAGGACAGTATCTAAAGAAACCACTAATTCCTTATTCGTCTGGATAACATTGCTAAAATACTGAAGCATTTCCTCAATTTATAAACATTTTCTTAATCCGTTTAGACAAGTGCTTTTCAGCTATGCATTCTGGGGGACTTGCTGCTGATTCACATTTCCTATGTAAAGTCATGCCCCGAGTTCAACAGAAAATCCTTTGCGCTTCCAATTTGCTAGTAAAAGCAGAAACATACGTTAAACAGCACTGATATTTCGAACTTGTCAAAGCACTCTTTTTACAAAGCAAAAATCAATGCAGCAATGAAATATGTTTCAGTTGCTAACCTTCTAGCTGGCAGGTTGACTCCAGCAGCTAAAGTAGCTGTGCAAGTAAATAGACAAAGGACACCTGCAGAAGATGCTTCCTCTGTGCTTTTTCTTTCATCATTTGTAAGGCCACTATGGTGACAGGCAATACCAAAAGTCATTATTTGCTTCAGAACAGGTCAGACACTTCCACTTCCAATATTCTTTAGATTCTTGATGAGATCTTGTTTCTCTTTCTCCCTGTGAGCTCTAAATTCTCTTCGAGGAGGAAAAGCATTTATTTCGGCTTTGACCAATCACTAACTACTTTAAGAAAACTAAAATCAAGAGACATGCTCACTGTCCATTTCTGTTCATTATCCATTCCTCTAACATTTAGGTTGGAGAAATAGTTATTTCCAGTAACTGTAAAATAATAATACACAAGGAGACTGATTAAGTTGCAATAGAACTCTTTTCTTGTAAGCACAGGTACAGAAAAGATCAAATGCTAACTGGGTGTGGGTACTGAATGCACTGAAGAAAGGCAATAGGGCAAGGATCAGCTCGTAGTGAAGATTATAGGTACATCAAAAATGGTTTTAATTTTGATATCAAGGGAGAATTTTTATCCATTTTAATGTAATTTCTTCCTACCTAAAATTAAACATTGCTAGACCATTATGAGTTGATCAATTCAGATTTAAGTGAAACCAAACTTAAGTCTTCTTTTTTAATGAAGCCTGGTTTAGATTTTAATACTTACATTCACAAAGTAGGTATGGAAGAGAGATACTCAATTAACTAGTAACACACTTGACCAAATATTGGGCTAGAGAGAAAATGCTTGTTTTGTAAGCTCGCAGAAACCAGTGCCAAAGAGACACAAGGTTAGATTAATTTAGTATGCTTTTCCTTGTTTCTTCGTTATTTGTCCTCCAATAACCATTTTTTCAACTAGTTTGTTTAAAAAATAAGATTTTTTTTTTTGATAAAACATTTGTTTAATGAGCCTTAGAGCAGTTTGCTATCATTTACATGGTTAACAACTTTACATGATTCCATACCGAAAGTATTTACTTCTGGTCACCAGGGAAAGTCACTTGCAAATTAATGAAGATAAACCCTAAGTTCTGACCAATTATTCCATATAATTTATGGACTTACACACCATTTATAACTTACACACCATTGAAGACACATTTTCACAGTTCTTTTTAGTGGGAAAAAAGACAAGGCAGGAATATTCAGGAATAACTTCAGTAACCAGTGTGGCAGCATGCCACAATAAGTTACGGCAGTCACAAAGCAAGAAAAAGCAAGCAAAAGCAAGCAGAAGCAGAAGCAGAAGCAGAAGCAGAAGCAGAAGCAGAAGCACTTTAATGGTTAATCATAGGATTTTTATATCCCCTTGTCCCCCACCCCCAGAGTCTCATCGGTGAGGGTCTTTTGGCATACAGCTCCTTTGTTCTTCTGATTGGTCATCATGCGTTCGTTCACACGACCTTCACGCTTATCGAAGAGTTGGATTTTCCCATCCTGTTTCTTCATTCCTTTCCTCCTGTTTTTCAGCCACAGGTGCACAAAATAATTAGCTCAAAGATATGGCTCTAATCCATCAAGATCATCAAGGCCGCCCAGGGCCCAGCCGATTGCTAGAAACAAGTGCAATGTTGTGGTCAGGATCTGCTTTGCCAGATTACTGGAGTACCATCATAAACACAGGCTGACAAACATTTAAACTTAGAAATTAAGTCATAAACTAAGTATCCAAGATTTGTTCTCAACCTTTGCCAAAATACTCCCGTTTGCTTTAACATGACATAATTACAAGAAGATGTAGGATAAGCTTTTCTCCCAGTCCCTCATTTGACAGAGTTTTATTAACACATCTAGCTTGAACTGAGGGATACATGGATGCAAGAATCGAATGCTTTGCTTTTTTCCCTTAATACTTCCATTTTCTTTAGTGACACCATAGTGATGTTACTTGTGCTACTGGCAGTATACCATAACACACATTTTTCTTGTTAAAGAGTGAAATGATTCCCTACAAGGCAGTAATAAGCTGACAAAAAACCCAAAAAAGATGACTTTTAGTATCATCTAAGGGTGATCAACTGTTGAGAAAATATCTACCCAAAACCATAAAGCACTGGGTATCTGGAATGCTCAAACCCATTGCTGTTCACATGTCAAAATACTAAAGAAACCTCGACCTTAAAAAGCAGTAAAGGAGTGAAAATCAAGATAAGTGTTCAGTACTCTAAAGGCCTTTTTCCTGCCCAAACCTACCATTTCTTCCACATAGATATTACAAATGAACTATCATGTTTAAGTAATTTTTTTGTAAAAGCTCTGTAAACAAACCAGCATAAAGTAACACATTTCTTAGCTATAATTCAAATAAACTATGAGCACTCCAGTTTTACCTTGAAATTAAGGAGACTTGAAAAAGTAAAGCCATTTTCCTTTTTGCTGTCAGCTACGTAACTGGTGTCTCGTACCTTTACGTATTCCTTTAATTCTACCTAGGGACACAGAGGCTATAAACAGAAACTTTAGTTAAATTACCAAGACCTCTCGAAAGAGTAAGCTGTTACTGATCTAGGGCTAATTTTTTTTTCTAAGCATCACATTTCATCTATATACTTGCATGCACACATGCACACGTCAAGAATTTTTTAAAAAGTTAATTGTTTTAATTTTTGCCTTGAGAAAGGGTCTAATTATAACAAACAATATGAAACATGCTGTATCCCATGAAATACTCATAAACCATTGTCATGATAGCCTTCAAGTACAAGTAGTCTAGATTCAAGTTATATCAAATGAACTGTAATGAATTATCACTGTATCTGTAATTTAGAAATTTGGTTAAAATGACAGAAATAGCTTAACACAACAATATAAGGTACTAGCATTTGTGCATTTATAAGGGCATAGTGTTATTTATTGTATCAGTACAATTGCGAGCAGTAGCAGGCTTTCTAACACATTACACCAAGAAATTAAGCACGAAAGCTGTGATACGACACTGAAGAGATATGATATGATTTTAAAGGGAAATATCTTCTTTACTAGTTTATGGTACTGTGTATACAGACTGGTCTACAATCACTAGTATAGTAGTCTGCTTGCAGGAACTTCTGCAGGTCTCCAACATAGTTTTAAGTTGCACTCATTCCAATAATTTGTGTGTTTTCTGCAAAACAGAAGTGGAGATTAATTCATTGCCACATTCACAATTTTTAAGACTTCTGTCCATTATTTAATTCATAAGCCACCTTCTCCATCATTAGTCTTTTTAAATGCCAAAGTAGCAGGTTTGAAGGGGAATATAGCTAAGAAATATTGCCTGAGATGTAAACATAAAAAAGGAATCCTTCTCTATAGAAGCATTTAACTGCAATGGCTCAGGGGCTCCTACAAAGAAATGGAAGACATTTGACAACACTCGTGATTCCTCAGAGAAGTGTTATCAAAAAAGCTTCAAAAACAACCAGCCCATCATTACAGGGTCAACTGACTAACGCCATGTTTTTCAAAAGCAACCAGAACACCACAAATCCAGAAAGCAGAAGTACGACTTCTGTCTAGAGATGCCATCACTACAATATTTTAATAACATTAACTGCAGCCATGACTTACTACCAGAGTAAAGAATTTTCACAAGAGTAATTTCCAGCGTAGCTCCACGACTTCCCTCACCAAGCATATGCAACTGTGCACAGAAAGGAAAAAGAAAATGCGAGAATTTTACTGAGCTGAGCATTTCTACAAAAAAAACAAATCAAATTATGTAGTCCTAAACAAATATTACAGAAATGTCTTTGTTGGACTTCCTCATTTTATCCCTTCTGGTAAATTTTGACTGCTAAGCTCCTTCCAGAAGTATAGCCTCACTGAAACAACATGTTAGAATCACAGAGAAACCGACCTCAGAGCAAACACAGTCAACAAGATTCACTTTCCATTTAACTAGACCATAACTGACACAAACTGTTAACTCCTAACAGTAAACAGTCAGTGTGGATATCTTTGTATTCACCAGCCTAAAGCAACTCTAAACAAACTGTGTTTTAAGCAACACTTACAGTGGAAGTTAATATCAAAAATTTTCTGGCAGCTACCTAATACCAGAATAAGTAGAAGCTAATTCTTGGACTGCCTTCTGTTTAGAAGCTACTGTATTAAAACAAGATCAATCAGTCTGAAGCATTCTGTGAATTAAACATCCCTGTTAGATGTTACACATGTGATTTAACCCCATAATCAACCCTTAGTAACACAACTCAGCCACCTGTCTAAAGAGCAGAATAATGGGCAATTCTCACAGTCAAATGTTACTTAATATTCTTTTTTTATGTTTCATTTAGTCATTATTAATACCAGACACAAAGTCTTGCAATTCCACATTTAGGAGTTCAATTCTGGAATTCATGAAATACATTCCATATAATTAAAATTATTTATATTTTTCTAATCTATTAGAGGTGACTAATTAACAAGTAATTTCAAAGTAATTCACCATCAACCACTAACCTGGTAGATCTCTCAATATAGAATCAATTGTCCTGATGTAGCAACGAATGCTTTGATTAAAGAAAAATAACTTACAATATTACAAAATTATGTACCAATGCGGAAAAACCTTATTTAAGTAGTAATAATTTAATGATAAACACTCAGAGCAAAAACAGGTAATAAAGAACCTGCTCTTTGCTAATAATTACGTTATATAAAAAAATCGCACGTTATAAATCTGAGTAAATCTTGTAGCATATCTCATCTACTACAACCAGGCTGAGGTCACCAATTCTTTGTGTTTCAATTTAGGAATTCACTAGAGCATGTCCTTTTTCTGTACTAGCCATATAAAAAGACTTTTTTATTCTCCTCTTGATTGGTGGAAATCTTCCTTTACTTTCTGCGTATTCTTCAACCAGCAAACCCAATTCTATCCCAGAACTTGATAAAGATCTAACCTGTAAAAAAAAAAAGGTCAACCAGAGAACAAACTCATGCTCATTTTGGATTTCAGAGCTGTCTCAAGAACTCAACATACTTATCACCAACCCACACCAGTCAACTGTTTGAATTAGTGAAAACATATTAGTGATGACTACCTTTTAATTGCAAAGCGAAAGTGTTGACAGATATTACTGAGCTTAGGTTACTTCTGTTCTCCAAAACTAACTTTTCCATGATATCAAAAAAATCTCAGTTTTTATTTCAAGACCAGTTCTTTAGCAAGTTTGGCAGTACAGATCTAAGATTGCAGAACTATACATAACATTGCAAAAAGCTATTATTTCAAAATTCAGCACTCTTTATAGCTCAACATCTTCACCTCATAATTTAAGTCTGTTTTATTATGAAATTACTAAACCTCAGAGCAGCATTTAGGAGACAAGTCACTCACCACCATATATTTATGAAAACCATAGTTTGCTAAAATTAGTGTTAAAACCAGCCAAGTAACAAGGCATGTCAGAAAAGATAAGCAGTATCAGAGACACTGTATCCAGACCTTTTCTTGGACAATGGCAACATAAGGCAGGATCATCAGAACATCTTTCTGCCTGCAGAGTAGTTCTTGGAGAATTAATATTTCACCTACAAGTGTTTTGCCACCACTGATTGGTAATGAGTATATTAAATTCTTTCTTTACTATAGAGATTCTAACATTAAGCAATCATACTGCCATTCTGCAAAATTAAAAAAGAATTATTAACAAGCCAGGGGCATGTTAATCAATATCAAAATGCCAATGTTTCATATAAAATACTTTAAGCATAGTGTTTGAGAGTTTTTCTTCAATAAATCACTAAAAGCTTTCAGTGATTGAGCCTTCTGAAGTGTTCTATAAGCCATATCAACTTTTCTCACTCATCTAAAACCCAAAAATAACCACTTATTAAAACATCTGCTTTCCAAAATGGTTTACATTAAATATTACCTTAACTTCAATATTTTTACAGTGTAATCAGTAGAACAGGCAACATTTCACTACCAACTTATTTTTTTTTTCAACAAACCATTAGTTACATTACCGTAAAGCGTTTCAATTCCCCAAAATTGTCTGAATAGATCTTTAACTTTGCTAGGTAATCCATAAAAAGAGCGTATATCAACAGAAGAAGATTCAATAGTTTTCCTAGCAACACAAATCTCTTCAAATAAAACAGCTTCTTTAAGCTGCTTGGTCTTAGACACCTGCAGAGTCTTGGCTTTGGCATTTCCAGTCATAGCACTTTTCAGACGATCTTTAAGACTCTCCATTTCAAAGAAGTTACACTGAGCGTCTGAGGAAAAGTCAGTAGGTTTGTTCCTGTGTTCAGCATCAGGACAAAAAGTTGATGGACTCCTGATTTTGTCCAAGGAAGAATTCACACATTCATTCCTCCTTTCTGAGACTGGAGATATTCTATAACCAGAAGAAAGTTCATCCATCTTCTAAAAATACAAAAGCTGTCATGATGGCAAGTCACCTAAAATAGATCCAATATCAGTTCTTGGTTGCTATCCACGAGGTCAGTTTCATTCATATGGAAAGCATCCTCTTTGTCACCTTTAAGGACAACCGTATTTTCTGAAGTAGAAAAATTATCTTATTTTTTTCTGGTGAAATTCTGACTGAAGGTTCCAAGTATGATGTCTCCAGGTGCTTTAGTATCCATATTTTTATCCTGCAGGTGTTTGTGCTCTGTACCAACTTGAGCTAGCAAAAAATTATTTCCATAAAAACTGTCATAGTTGCCAAACATCTCTTCTTCACTATCATTACTATGTGTAAAAACAAGTAATAATGCTCCAAAGTAACACCAAGGCAGGAAGCACAACTTGTACAGCACACACATCATGTGCAAGTCATTTAAGTCTTCCCCAACTTAACAAGAAAGCTAAGTGTTTTTCTGATGTTTTTTGTGAGGACAACTTAGTTTGACTTCCAAAGGAACACGTGCTTTACCTCAGTGAAACCTGACCTGCAAGTAGATATGATGCCTGTGCAGCTACTCAGTAGTCACACACTTTTTCAGAGTCAGCATAAGCCAAAACGCACCTCCTCTCACACAAAACAAGGCCCTCCCCAACCAGCATCAGCAGACTAGGGCCAGACCAACCCACCCTCCCAGACTGAGTCCCCCAAACCTCTACGCCTGGCTATGGGAGCCTGCCCGCCCGTGCCCCACCGGCCCTGTACCAGGGGCACCTCGCCACCACAGCTCAGTTTCTTGTGAGCCACCAGCGAGCAGAAGACGCTAGACCGCACTAGGGCCTGGCTCTGCTTGCTGACAGAGCCGGGCGGCTCTTCCTCTCCATGGCGAGGCTGGGCTTGGCCATCGCTGCCGTCCCGGGGCAGACTGGGGCTGCGAGGAAGCAGTGCGGAGACTGTCATGGGCGCAGCACAGTGCGGCAAGTGCCAGCTGAACCCCCATGAGGAGAGCGGAGCTCTCCCAACACCACTTCCATCAACGAGCTGCTGAAGTACAGGGACCGTAAACCGGGCAGCAGCCAGTTGCCTGCCTCAAGCAGCGCGGGCTGCGAGCCCACTGGCCAGCGAATCACTGCGGTACAGGCAGTAGCGTCAGGGTGCCCGTGGCTGTCGGGACGCATTGGTGTTCTGGGCGGGTGGGGGAAGGTGAGCGCCAGCTCTGGCTCCGGTGAGAGTCAGAGAAGGAGTGAGTCTGTGGGGACCTTTGACTAACAAGGTGAGCGCAGAGCCCCACATGGGTGGGGATGTGAAAGGGCGGGCAGGGGAAGGCAGGGACCAGCGACAGCTTCCAGTGCTGTCATCTTCCGCGTGGGAGCAGTCACCGGATGTTTGTGATTTGGAGCTGGGCTCTGGCGGGAGTGAGAGAAAGAGAGGTCCTGTGGTGGGACATCTACGTGACAAGGCAAGCACGGCACCGCAGTGTTGGTGGGCCCATGAAAGGGCTGCCAGGGGAACATGAAGGCCAGCAACAGCTTCCAGTGCTGGCACCTCCTGTATGGGAACCCTTGCTGGATGATTTCTGTTTTGGGGCTGGGCTCTAGTTGGAATGAGAGACTGAAAGGATGATTAGGAGATAAAGCAAGTGCACAGCCCTGATGTTGGTGGAGGTTTGAAGAGGTGGCCAAAATAAAGTGAGGGCAAGGAGAAGTGTTCTGTTCTTGAACCTTCTGTGTGGGAGCCCTTGCTGGACATTTTCTGTGTTTGAAGTTGAGGTCTGTGTACAGTGAGAGACTGAGGGGCATGGTTATGTGGCTAAGGAAGAGCAGGTCTCCGGTGCATTTGGGTCTTTCAAGACGCTGGCATGGGAAGCTAAGGACTAGCAACAGATTTCAGTGCTGGCACCTTCTGTGTGGGAGCCCTCGCTGGATGATTTGCATATTAGAGCTGGGCTCTAACTAGAGATAGGGAGGGAGCGGATCATTAGAAGGTGAAGCAAATGCAGAACCTCTGTGCGTCTTCTCATGGCAGCTAGGAATGGCTTTTGCATATACCATATATCTTGATGACTTGCCTTGCTTGACAACTTCATGACTTTCTTTTGAATTTGCTTTGCCAGTTTTTACAAGATTGTACACCAGCAGTTTTCAGTACATCCTTGCTGAAGAGGAGAGGCAGGTTGGTCTGAGAGCAGCAAACTACTACCAGTGCCCTGTTTGTTGATGTTCCCTTTCCTGGAGGAGAAGAGGGTGTATTCTTGTTTCCCTCCATGCAGGGATTCTTCCTCTGGTCTTCCCTTGCAGCTGTCAGTTCCCTTTACCTGTTTTAGCCCAGGGCATGCTTGGTTATATTATTGCAATGGGTTTTCATGTCTTCTCTGGTGGAGCTCTGTGTTTCATTCCCATGAAGTTCACGCTGCTTTGAGCTCCAGATTCAAGTGTCAGTGCTAGATGGTCTTTTAAATTATTAGTCCTTAAATACTGAGTACTTTATTGGCTGGCACCTCTGCCCACTGGAACTATTTTCATTGCCAGCAGTAGTGCGTGATGTCTCAGCATAAAATTGTATAAGCATGTCTGGGAGCTTCTTCCTGCAGTATTTGCAAGGTACCTTTGCTATGATGACTCTGTTCATATTAGCTGTGTGTCTCTTTAGTGGATGTCCTTCGCACTGCTGCCCTTCATTTGGGCATCAGTGGGATTGAGTTGCTGTGGAAACCTTTGTCTTACTGCTGCTGTGAGTAGAAGGGGGCTTTAGAGCTGGAATATGCAATACATCAAGTGGGCTCTGGACCAGCTGATGGCATCAACGGTGGCCACATGGCTGTTTCTGAATCCGCTAGCTAGCAGCTCTTGCCTCAACGGCAGAAATGTGCCATGGGAGGGGAAGACTGGAACGGGTCAAAACCTGAGTGTTCTGCTCTCAGCTACAGGGAGCTCGTGGAAGATCGTAATGTCTGAGGACTGCCTATGCCTTTCCATGCTGAAGGAGATTGTTGGAGGTCTGGGGAGATGCACTGTCTGATCCTCAGGTCTGTGGATGTGGACTGAGTAATGGCAGTATGTGCATTATCTCGGCAGTGTCACCCTTGCTTTGTGTTTTGTTTTAAACATGGGCTGTGTTTCATATCAGTAGTCTAGTGTGGTGTCTGGTTTTCTAATTTGGCTGCAGAGCAGCTAGAGCTGGCAGTAAAAAAAGGGAAGAAGGCTAACCTGCATAACTGGAGCTATGATGCATGTCTTTTACTCTATGCTTCTTTTATACTCTATTATAGACAAACAAGTCCTTGTGTTTGCTTTCAACATATTGTTAAATTGGTATGAGACTTGCTTTCATTTCTAATCTGCAAGAGATTTTTCCAACACGTTACTGAGAGACTTTATATAAAATGTGATTCTACTCAATTTAGAAGACCACTGCAACAAAGTTACCTACTGGGCCTGCTGCTGTGATGGCTCATCCTGTTTTCCCACTGCAATCTTTTTTCAGGTCACGGAATCACAGAATGGTAAGGGTTGGAAAGGACCTCTGGGGATCATCTAGTCCACCCCCCCTGCCAAAGCAGGGTCAAGTAGAGCAGGCTGCACAGGATCTCGTCCAGGTGCATTTTTAATATCCAGAGAAGGAGAATCCATAACCCCTCTGGGCAACCTGTTGGAGTGCTCCGTCACCCTCAAAGTAAGGAAGTTCTTCCTCATGTGTAAATGGAACTTCTTATGCTTCCATTTGTGCCCATTGCCCCTTGTCCTGTTGCTGGGCACCACTGAAAATAGTCTGGCCCCATCCTTTTGACACCCACCCTTGAGATATTTATAAGCATTCATTAGGTCCCCTAGCAACCTTCTCTTCTTCAGGCTAAACAAGTCGATCTCCCTCAGCCTTTCCTCATAAGAGAGACACAGCAAACTTAATGGAAGTCCTAAACTAAATTTGAAATTAGAGCTTCCATCACACTGTCATTTTGTTTCTTTCATGAAACTGAGATTTAAAAGGAGAATAAATCCTTAGGACTCCAAAGGCAGTATAGCCTTGCAAAATGCATGGTCAGATTAGTTTTCACGTGGAATGACTGCCTGCAATTCAGTGCTTTGACCTTTGTTGTAAAGGATAAAGCTCCAGGCCCAAATGACTGTGGCTGAGGGATACTGGAATCATGTAGCCTTGCAATACTTAACCTTGAAGAACTGCACTTTATGACATATCAAGATGGGGCAGGTGATCAAATCCTCAGGCATATTATTATTTTGTCAGATGCCACTGACCTGGTAAATTATTTTTAAAACTTTTGTTTTTCAGAGGCATTCTGCTCCACAGTTGAACATGTATACAGTTGTGTGAAGAGATAAATCCTGTGTAAGGCGGAGGTGGAGTAGCTGGTAAAGCTGTTCGCATGTACACATGCATAGATCGTGTCTCAGGTAGTTGTGTATGGCTGTGCGCTGATGCAAATAAAAGTACCCTGAGTTTGCTGTCCAGCTCAGCCTGCTGTTTTATTTCTAGTTTTCATAGAGCACTAGGATTCTGTGCTGTATCTTGGGTGGCAGAGCATGTAGCATTCCTGCTGAGGGTGCACTGGTCGTGGATGGTACTGGCTGCTACTCTAGAGAAGCTGGGTATTTACAGTCAAAGGCAGGTAAAGTTTTGTGAAGCTGATCTTGAGCGACTAAGTGACCACTCACTGAACTGCATATTTCACTTGTAGGTCTTCTTTTTCTAGTAGGCATTGGTCTTCTGTGCTGAATTTGGAATCAAAGCTGGAGAGATGCAAACTTTTTACTACCTTTAGGGAGAAACATGAATTTGTATGAACATTAATTACATTAATCTTATCCTTAATTTTATCATAGCATCATCCAGCCTGTTAAAGGGATTTCTAGTTTGCTATTCAGTATAAGAACCCAGTCACGTCTGGGTTATTGTACAAAGATCTTGAACCTAAAATTGAACTGAAGCTGGCATTAATGTCCCGGCATCTCATAATTCAGACTCAGGCACTGAGATAAATTGTTCACTGAAAACTAGTAGACTCCAACAGATTTACCATTTTAACACTGATACAAAAGAGGTTCTCCTTTCTGATGACTTCCTTTTATCTCAGTGTGCCTTACTCACACTTTTGCATCACCTTATCTTTTCTACCATCTTGAACTCTAATCAAGTTTTGGCTGCACAAATTTTCTCCCTGCAGGGGTGAACACCATCTCCATATTCCTCCTGTGTTGCCTGTCATTGCTTCCAATATCTGTACGCTTTCCCTTTCCACCGAAGTTCTAGAAGAAGATCCCTGCTCATCCAGGCTGGCCTTCTGCCCCGCTTGCTTGACTGCTGACACTTTGGAATTGGCTGATCCTGCCCTCTTAAGAGATGGCTCTTAAAAAGTAACCAGCATTCATGGAGTCCAATTCCTTCAACAGCAGAGTCGCAGGGGACCTTACTAACTGGTTCCTTCAGCAGCCTGAATTCCGCTCTTCCTATTTCTAGGGTCGAAATTTTGCTGGCAGTTGTGTAGAGCCTTTTTTCAGTCAAGTGTTATGCTCAAGAGTAAATAAGCATAGTATTACAGATTACATAAAAAGGTTATTAAAGTCATGTCGATAAAATCCATAGTAATATCTGAACTGTCACAGGATTTCACACCATTGAGCTCGGAGAGGTCTAAAATGTCTTAATCCATAAAATATAAATAATAAGAAAGTTGTTAGGTTTTGATTTTTGGACCTGCAGCATATGAATAAAATTAATTTTCTTCAAGGGCACAACGAGGACAATTTGCACAAAGGAAAAAAATGAAGTGAAAAATGTGGCCTGAGTTTTGTGGGACTTTCCATTTCCCAAGCTGTGGATTTAATATATTTTTGCTGCTGCTCTTATATTGTTCAGGATTTGTACCTACAAATCTGTTCTTAAAGAACTTGTGATGGTGAAAATGTGAACTTTGTTAGAAGTTCACAAGATATACTGTTTTCATAAAGCTGCTGCTCTTTACAGCTTCTGTTGAAACAGCCCCTTGTTATCTGAATATTTCTATTTACAAAATATTTTCACTTCTGTTTCAGTGATGGAAATTTCTTTGGTTTTATCACTTCTACAAAGCCTTTTTAATGTTCATTCCCGTCTGCATAAAAAAATCGTGATTTGGTAGAAGTAGTGCACTTCATGAGATATCATGGTATATACAGCATATTACGTTTAGACTGGGAAAAGGGAGATGACAAACATCATTAAGTTCTCCATCCTCTCAACAAATGTCAATGTGGTGCCTTGCTTTCTATTTGAAATGTTAAGTGAACTGTTTCTCTGCAGAGCAGAATGCATTAGCTGTCTGTCTTCTTAGACTTTGTTCGTGGCAAGTGAGTGATTTGACTCTCCTCCATGAGGAGGAGCAGAGGCTGTGGGACAAGGCAAGCACTGCCTGGAGGCCTTCTTTCCCCTTTTTCTCAAACCCAAGACACAAAAAGAGGACAAAGGCCATTCTTGGTTTTGTGCAGACTAGAAAATCTTTTAAAGAAGTAAATATTAGTGCTGCCATAAAGAGTAGTGGCATTGATTGGGTGTGAGGCATTGTCTACAAGACACAAAAAGAGCAATTAGACCTGATTGACAGATGTCCTGGGCTTCAGCAGGAGGGTTGGACTAGATGACCCACAGAGGTCCTTTCCAACCCCTACTATTCTGAGATTCTGTGATTCTGTGAAATGCATGCCTGTTATGATATATGATGTATGATGGTAACTCAGGGCAAGCTTCTAATTTTGAATGGCACTTCTAGCTTTTGAAACATTGAGCTGTGCCTTGATGAAAGCAGTACCTGCTACTTGTTGTGGTATTGTATTGGTTTCTGCTGGGCTGCAGAACATTTTTGTTTTAGGACAGAAAGCTGATCGGTGAATAAGTACAAATGACACCAAAGTCAGATCAGCAAGAGTCAAACCTCAAGCCAGCATGTGTCTTGTTCAAATGGAGACCAGTGAGAATTCTGATCTGACTGATTTAAGGGACTTGTTACAGTGGCAACAGACTTGGATGGAAGCCCTTTAGAGAGACGCGTGTGAACGAGTGCTTAGCCTTGCTGGTTGAAGGCAGTGTCATCCCCATAATTCAAGTGAAAAAGGAAAGTCCCTGAAATAGAAGAAAGTTGCATTTAAACTCTTTCCTTATGCCGTGCAGTAAATATTCATGACCTTTTTACATGTATGCTCTGCTTCAGCTAAAGCCTGGGAGTCAAGAGTTAGGTCGAGTGGTTCTATGAATACTGAGTAAAAGAGACAGAAATGTAAAGATGAAAAGCAATATCTATTATACAGTCAAAAAACCCTCACATCCTTCACATACCTCTCAAGAGGATAGCAGGGGAGAATTATGTCTCAAAAAAAGTGGCATTCAACCCTAACAAAGACAGCGTGGCATGGTATCCAGGATGTTCTTGAGAGGGTTTGGCTATCAAGGAGGTCTCCCAATCTTTTTCACCAGGCAAATGGATGCTTTCAGGCTATTTCACTCGGTGGTGACACTGCTCTTGGTTGGACTGAACTAATATGGTGACTTCTCTCTGTCAAGGTACATCAGATTCTGACACAACTGTAACTGTAGGTTCTCAGTAGTAATATACTTTTTCAGAACGCCTTTAAGGACACTGCAGATGTTACAGTTACAATTGAAAAGGAACATGCTTTGGACCTTTTGTTTTGGAAATGGACTAATTCCTCAACATGCTTGTTATATCAGCAGTGAGGTAGACCTTTTTAACATTTCCTGTAGCTGGTTCCTTTGAAGAGTGGAAGAACACATTACAAGTAATTTTTATGGCTGCATGTGGGTTGGTATTTATTACCCTAAAAGATGCAGAGGTAGTACAATACAGTAGTGCATAAGCATTAGCAAATTCAATATTGGACTCAGCTTCTCAGATAAGGAGTTAGAAGTAATTATCCCTGGATTTTGTTGTGCGCCTGAAGTTATTGGTGATGGTGTAATTGTGGTGAGCTCCAGGCTGGGCTATCAACAACTGTGTATGAATGCAGGCCTGATACTTATAAGCAGTGATTTTTATTTTAGATGGCTGAAAATGACATTGCTAAATTACCAGAAAAAAGCAACATCACAGTTTGCATTATCATTTGCACTTGTGAGGGGTGAACATGAAATCCTTTCCAAGCAAAATGAGTTCTTATTAGGCTGGGCCAAAACATTATTGTTGGAAAGATTTTGTTCTGAGTTTTTCCTGTTGTTTAAAGATGGGCTTTATATTCAGTGATGGAAATGTTTTCTTTCCTTTAGATTTCACTGTTTTTGGACAGAAAATCTTGTCGTTTTTGATCTTGTTAGAAATTTCCACTGAAGTTCTTTACATTTTTTCCTAGCAGGTTCAAATCCACTCAATGTTTGGTAAAAATTTGCTTCACTTGTGTTAAAAGAGAGATGAGTGTTCTTGTGGCAGATGCTCATATTACTCCTTCTGATCCAAGCAGTATCACCTAGTGCTCCTGCTGGAAGCCAAATTTCTTTTAGAAGGCTTGGAAGGATCTAGGTGCCTCAGAACAGGATTCCTAAGTGCCAGCTGTACCTTGCTGAAAGCCATGGCAAGACAGTATTTATCTAAAACCTGGAGATGACAGAATTTAGCTAGATTACACAGTATTCTCACAAAAGCTCTCTCAATATGGGTTGGACTCTCCTGAAACCCTCTGAGCTCCCCATAAAAACAATAGCTCTGAACCCACTCCTCTTCCTCAGCATGGTGAAGAGAGACAGAGAGATCTATGTAACCTTAAGGTAGTAGAAGGCTCACACAGATGTATTATATTTTGTTATTGGTGAGAGATCAAGCCCTATCTCTCCTACCTCTTTGGAGGCCACTCAAACCAGCAGCAGAGAAGTGTCTGTTTTCGTAAGGTCAGGAGTGCCATAAGGCCTGTCCAGCCTGTATCACAAATGACAAACTTCAGGGCAGGACTGAACTGAGAGTACAGTTATAGGGACTTCTTATGCTGAGGATGGGGGGAGCCATGGGGCAGGTAGAGCTGTGTGGAGTGTTTTGAAGCTAAGTTTGGTAGTAAGACTTCATCCAAGCCTCGGTCATCAACATTTCATCTGAGCGTGGTTTTGCAGCCTCTGCATCTTAATTGGCTCACTCTCCTTTGCCTTCCTTGGTCTTTCCAAGCTAAATGCAAAAGGCAGGGGCCAGTCTTGCTGTCTCCATGTACTAAATACTGGAAAGGGTGTTTTAGCAGAGGGCATTTTGGGAAGGTGAAGAGGTGACCCCAATCACAATCTGTAAGAACTTAGATGTGAACAATTACTCCCTTGTCACAACCAGCTTCTTTGGGCAGGACTGCCAAAACTGACTGACAGGGCATACTCATAAATTAATGTGTTTTGACATAAATACAACTGCATAGGACCTGACTGTGTAGCCTGGTACCTTGTGTCCAAGAAGGTGGCTGTATTAGATACACAGGGAAAGCATGTAATAGAAAATCCTGCGCTGATCCCGGTAACTTTGGAGCAGAGTAACTTGGACTAGGCCAAAGCAGACTTCCTGGGAAGGTATCCCCACTGATTAATTAAGTATATCTGATTTTGGAAATGGTTAAAAGTGCTCCCAGTTTGGATTTGTCTGGCTCAATCTTCTAGTCATTGCTTTGTGTCATGCCTTTCTTTGCTAGACTGTAGAGTTCTGTGTAATTCTTCCTACTGAAGAGATTTAGATACTGCAATCACAGAATCACAGAATCACAGAATAGTAGGGGTTGGAAGGGACCTCTGTGGGTCATCTATCTCTTAGTCATCTTATGCTAAGCCTGAATGAACTCTTTTGGTCTGTTGCTGTAAAGAGTTTTCTCTACACTCACCAGATTATTTGTGCTCCCTTTCTGCTTTCCAGCTTTTTAACATTCTTTAAGAAGTGTGGACTGTAATGGTTCTTTTACACTAGTCTATTTACTCATGCATGAATCAACAGGATTTCTCTACTGTTGTAAAATCCTGGGGCAATCTGTCATCCAATGCGTAGCAGCCTTTTCAAATTCACACTCTCCACAGATTCTGCCTGTTCTTCTGTCATGAAGTGCTAAAACGTGTATTACGAAGAAGTACTCTTTCCTCATCTTTACAGTCTTTTTTTCCAGCAAAATGTACCAGCAGTGATTTTCATTTTAACTTCAGCTTCATTGATAGAAATATTAAAGGCAAGCATGCTTAGGGATGGTCCCTGTGAAGCTATGCTGGAAATGTCCGCATTTGTTAACTGTTCCTCTACAAAAGCTTCCCTCTGAGATTGGTTATGTAGTCCCTAATCTATCTATTGTATTCTGTTGGTGTTAGACAGTACCGTTTTTAGTAACAGAATGTCCTTCAGTGGGAGATCAAAGTATACGCACCTGTGTAATTTCATTTATCTACCAAATCCAAATTAGATCTGCCTGATCATCTCTACTTTCTATAAACTGTGTTAAAATGATATTAATCCTGTTCCCACCCATTTGTTCTTTAGCCATGCAACCTTCATGTCAGTTTTTCTCATTATTTTATTAAAGATGGATGTTATATATGATTCTTTCTATTTTAATAGAAGTTTGCACAGCCTGGTTTTCTGATTTAGTTCATTGGAAATTCCATGCTAATTCAAATTTATTAGACATTAGCATCAGAAAACTAGCAAGTTCCCTAGCAAATTCTCGTTGAGCTCTCCAATGCAAAGCATGCAGTCTGATTATTTTTTTCTCTACGGAACAGTTTTAATCATTAGTCTTAGTTACTACTGATCTGGAAAAATCATTAATCATTGTCATGTGCTGAGTTTCCATTATGGTTCTTGTATAGAAGTAGACTGTGTTTTCTTTGGCAGAAAGGAAGTCTGCTGATCTCTGAATACCATTTATTGTTTTATCATTGAATATAACTGCAACGACTATGAGGTTGAATTCATTGAGTTGTCAAAGAATATTCATTTAAAGAAATGTGGTTTGCCCCATAGAACAGTTGTGTGATCAAGATCAAAATTATATAGTTGCATAGGTGCTTTGTAGTAGTGACTGCAGCATACCTAGACTCAACATCAAATTTGCAAGTACCATGCTACCAGGTAGAACCAGGTAGTGTTCAGTCCAGGACATCAGATTTATGCTGCCTTGAGATCAGATGTTTAGAGGGTGACAAACGCAATGCCAGTATTTTAGAAAGGCTCTCAGCATGGGGGGTTACCAAATACAAGCGTGAGCCTGATGTGTGTATTGGGCAAACTGGCAGAACAACTACTAAACACTTGGGTACACATAATCTACTTGGACATGGTCAACATGACTACAATGAAGTGAATTCCTGCTTTACAAACTGGGTTCTGGTAAGGGTTGTCAGAGATTACAGTTGTGGCAACAGGGTGAAGAAGGCAACTTCCCTGGTCAAATCCTTTTTCAAATATGTCTTTCTCGATGGCAGGCCAGAGGTTAGATGATAAAGAGCTAAGCTAGAAAAAGTCTGTGCTAGCTTCTTTTAATGTAGACTGATTGGGGGTGGGGGTGGAAATTTCAGCGCTTAGCAAAGGCAATGGCCAAACTCTTGGTAAAATTCTTAACATCCAAGATTGAGAGGTGTGGCTAACAAGTTTATTGTAACTAAAATAACATTCCTTTCAACTAAAAGCTAACAGCCTGTGATAGTTTCCAACTCCTCACTTCTGGGATAGTGCTGGATGTGCCACTCCTATAGGCTCCACCAACAGTCATCTCCATATTGTCACCTTATTTACTGTTTGATTCCTTAGAATTGTGGCAGTTAACAAGCTCCATGCCTCATGGTGATCTATACCTGGCTTCGTTAACATGGAAATGATTTGTTTTATTCAATTCTTTGTTTTTTTCTGAAGTAGTGTATAGATCTCTATAATCACTTGGTCTAGAACAGGGAGCAAAGGGTGAGAAGTTGTCCAAATGTTCTCTCACTATGATAATAATTAGTAAAGCTTCTGTCTGACCTGTCCTAAATTGTATGTGTGTTATTATCACTTGGAGTTCTCAGATTCTCTGACACTTTTGTGGAAGTGGGATGGACTTACACAACAGAGATAGAGAGGAAGGAAATTTTGTAAGTCTGGAGAAGTGTCCTAATGTGACATGAGTCAGATTCTAATGCAAAACCAGAAAGACCATAGCTGTAAGCATCTATCAGTCCCTATCACACTTCCACAATTAGGTACAAATCAGACTATTCATATGTTTGACCAGGTGAATGGGGAGTGATAAAGGTGATGACCTGAGAGAGCGTCTTTGAGAACACTGTAATGTCATCTGAGAGTGTCCTCAGAAACATTCTCTGAGGTCATTGCCCTCATAACCTGCTGAATTGTGATCTGTGAAAATCATATCTCCAGAAAATGTTGGGAGAAGGCAATTGTTCAACTTTGGCAATTTACCCCATAAGTAGGCTCACCAGTCTTTCCTGTGGGACACCTGATTCAAATACTTTGCCATAAGTCTCTTCTCATTGGAAAGAGTTATTTTCAGGAAGCAGAATGGGACACTTGATCAGGTTGGCTGTTACTTCATGCACGGAAGTAAACACGTCTTAAGTAATCTGTAAATCCTGGCTAATCTACAGTGAGATCTGCCTTTCAGATACCAAGAAAAGACAAAAGAAGGGTTGAAGTTATTTGCATACAGTTCAACTAAATGCTAGCTTACCCTGTAGGACAAAATATTTTTTCTCTTTTGTAACATGTCAGAAAGTCGTGCTGGGAACCAAGACATGGTATTTTACTGTATCTTCACCTACTGACTTTCTTTGTGATTCTGACACTTGTAGGCATTTCAAGAGTGAGTTCCCACAAAAGCATGCATCTAATCCAACAGACATCAAGGGAAAGGGGAATGTCAAAATAAAGTAGCCATCTGCTAATATTTCTCAAGACTCATTTACTTCACATGGCTCAATATGTAATCAAGCTCTGTGAGGTACTGTGGTTTCTCCCAGATGTAGTGTGATCAGATTCATTCTTTGGAATCTCATTAGCAGCTAATTTTCATTTTGGATCAGAACTGAGCTTCTTCCTCCACTGTGCCATGGCAAAAGTAAGCAAAGTAATAAAAAAACATGATCGTTAGGAATTTCCCAACTCTTTAGTGCTGGCATGCAGTGACAATAACCAGCCATGTATACAGAGAGAATTGTTGATTGAAACAGTAAATCCGGCTTGGACTGGCTTCCATAATTTTTCAGTGGTACTTACATAAAATTGTGGGAGGAAGAAGCTCTTTTTTGCAGTTTCCAAAAGAGCTTGTTTCAAATGTGTTGCAAAGACAGTTGCTGAGTTTCGGCATCCATGCAGGGACAGGAATGACACTCACACATTGATACAATGCACAGCCGATTCCCCTTTATTGGTCCGCTTGCGTGGTTATATACATTTTTCATATCTGCACACGCGATCACGCTTATTCGGATAGGCTACAGACATAAATCATGTGCTGTTCATGCATCCCATATTCCCTTATGATTGGTAACTATGCACTAACGCTAATAGCAACAGACTGCCTCCACGTCCTTGAACACATCTTGTTTTTGCTAACCCACATCATGTTTATTCTTAGCTGTCCTTTCCAGCGGCCTGTCCAGCAATGCTGTTTCGCTTAAGCGGCCTAGTCATGCTAACTCTCAAACTACATCGACCCCAACATCTCCCCCTTTTTCTTTTCAAAAAAAGCTAAGCTATCTTATCATTGCCTTAAAAACATTTGCTCAATTGGTGTTAGCTGCATCACAAAA
>Ga0065711_1006623_pt1:7500-31364 | contig 31364 bp, 19 predicted proteins | sample Hoacrofraction12_FD_59098 | JGI IMG/M metagenome (GOLD analysis project Ga0065711, IMG submission 59098) | Hoatzin crop microbial communities from Cojedes, Venezuela - Epithelial fraction 12 v2 (version 2) | ecosystem: Host-associated > Birds > Digestive system > Esophagus > Crop... | reverse complement strand
TCCTCTCCTCTCCTCTCCTCTCCTCTCCTCTCCTCTCCTCTCCTCTTCCTCTCCTCTTCCTTTCCTCTTCCTTTCCTCTTCCTTTCCTCATTCCTAAAATTCATCAGCTTCTCAGACCTGCCAGCACAGGAGCATGTGCTAGCTAGCTCTCAACATGACATGCATTAGAAAAGCTCTAATGCTAAAGTCCCCAAACCAGATCACCTTGCTGGGAGCAGATCAGTGTGCTGGAGGATCTGAGAATGAACAGCTACCCCACAGCCGGCCTCAGCTCCAGCTGATGTGTGGAGGTGTGTGTGTCTGTGTGCACGGCTCGAGGTGGGCTCTCCTGCTGCAAAAAAGAGAGGCTGAGACACTGGGCTTCCTGAGGAACGATGCTGTCCCATCAAGGTATGGAAATACAACCCAACCTACATCAGCAAACCAAAGGAAATCTGCTTTTCTCTGCACTGGAATTTTCCTGAGCTAGAGATCTCGGTTTGGTTTTATAACCAGACAGATATCAATAACCTACATCTCACTAAAGGAAGGATTTATCTTCTCTTTTAAAAGGTTTTCTATATTTTTAACCTATATCTATATTTAAAGGGGCTAAAGTAGGCAGAAGGGAAATATTGAAACCAGCAAGAGAGAGAAAATGCTTTTCTGGAAAAGTGCTACAAGAGCTTTCCCTCAGCTCAAATCCGCTTTTTTCCCCTGCCCTTTTCCTTCTGCACCCGGTCGCCTGTCTCCGTCTCTCTTTGGTGTATTTCACCAGAAATAAAAGCTGTCACAATATTTCCTCTCCGAGTGCCACTGTGTGTTAGGTTTCTGCTCCTGACAGGTGTATGAAATACCAGCTCCATCAGGTGCACGCAAACACTGAAGATTTAAAATGGCTCTGTGTGCCACGGGCCCGCTTCGCCGGGCTGCATCGCTGAAGAGGTGTCTTTTCCAAGGTTCACTTTTAAGAGGAGAGACTGATCCTGGCGGTGACACACTTAAAAGTGCTGAGTGATGCTTGCAGGAACCAGACAGGGAACACTGCCTGCAACCTGCCTCCGCAGGGCAGTGGAAGGGGCTGGAGCTCCTGCTTTGAAAATGATGTTGCATCACCAGTATCTTGCTGAGCTATATTTTCAATACTTTTCCTTTGCTTACATTAATCCCTTTCTTGGGGGTAAAGTCAAAGCTCTCCTCGCTGGCTTTGATCTCAGCTCCTGACGCTGCGTTTCCATAGCGTTAGCTGGGAATCAGGAGCAAAGGCAGGGGGAGATGCTGACCCTGCAGAGGGGGGCTGGGGCAATCCGGGTTTTCTCCTGGGCTTGTGCCCTGCAGCCCTCCATGGCTTTCCTGTGCACGTTGCTTTCTGAATCTGTAAAACCTTTTTACTGTTGCATGAAATGTAAGGTGAAAAAGAGTGATTCATTTTGGTCAGTATGAACCTGCAGAAGGGCTGTTTTTCTGGGAATGGTGGTGTGTCAATCTGCAGGTACCCCAATTTCTGCATCTCGGCTCATTTCATTTTCTGTCTTAACATTGCTTTGGGCTTTGATTGCACTTGAGGATTTTTCTAAAGAGACAATTATATGTAAAGGCTGAAAAACTGACTGACAAGTCTGTAACTCTGGCTGATACATCATTCCTGCCGCAGAGAAGCCACAGCAGAGGTGTCAAATGTTGATGGCCTATGCTGGGATGGACCCTGCTCCCACCACAGGCCGGGGGGAATTTTGCCCTTGATTTCAGCGAAGAACCCCAGTCGGCCTGATGCTCTTCTGCTTTTAGCATGAAGTGTACTTCCAAAATATATACAGCGCCTGTTCAAAACATTGCCATTTGAGCCAGTGGTTCTACAGTGACTGCCGAAATAAAAACACTGCTCTGTACGGGCGGCCGGAGGGCGGAGGGGGATTCGGCAATTTCTCTGTTCACCAGGAGGTGGCAGTGGATCTGCTGAGTATGGGTTTTCCCCGCCTTTATTTCACTTGCACATACTCCCTGAAAGAGAACGGGTCCTCTGAGGACAACTGAGCTGTAGCGCTTTCATTTCTGTTTAATTTTCTTTTTCTGTGGCTCGCATTTACACCCCTCCCATACCTCCTTCTTCAGCACAATGTCCCCTGCACCCGGCACCTGCCACTTACCTTTTCAATGCCAGTGGCTCGCCTCTACGGACAGGCTTGAAGCAGCGTCACAGGCGCTGAACAACGATTTTTGGGGGTGAAAAAGAAGAGGGGCTGACACGTTTCGAGCTGGCAGGCAGAGCGGGTGCAGGCTGCTGCTACACTGAGTGCGCAGCCTGGGTCAGGGTGATTTTCTGACCGTGCTTGCTTCAAAACAAAATACACCCTTGTGGCAAAATTGAATTGACATTTAGCTTCTAGATTTCATCCCTGAGGTTCTCAGCTGGTCAGAGGATGGCAGGAGACACATCTCTTTGTCCATATCAAGCTCCTTTGTGTGCCTTTGGGCCATATAACTCATAGTACTGTGAGTCTCCTGCTAAGGACTCTGACATTTTCTGCCGCAATGTCTTCCATCAGAGGGCTTCCCTAAAGGGTACATTAACATATGAAGCCATATAGATTCTGGGAGGACGGAAGGAGTCAATAGCTCAGAAAGGGATGGTTTTGGGGCCCCTCCCCACCAGCAAAGCCTGTGGAGCAGAGTCCTCGTGTTCTCCCTTCCCTCACCATTTTGGAGTGGACCCTCAGGAGCTTTGTGCCTTCTGCACTTGGAGACGACAGGCAGATGGGGCTGTTCAATGAATTGCAAATACATTCTAATACCACAGCTGAAAAGGTGGAGTTCTTTTTTGTTTTGGGTAGTGCCATAAATAAAGAGACTTTATGTCCCCATTTCATGTAGTGCTCCGAGAACTTTCTCAGGGACACCTGAAATGCCCCAGTTTTTCATTGCTCCTATCAAAACATTTTTCTAAATAATTACAGAGTGTTAAAAATGGATTGCTGTACCCAGGGGAATTTGCTCTTTGTTTGCCAGGAACAAATAGGCCAAGAGAATGAGTGCTCAGCATCACGAGTGGTATTTGAAGGAAAGAGCAAAGTCAAAAGCCTGTAGACATTGCCGGAGATGCTCTTTTTTCAAAGTGAATTTTTATTACACTTTGTCAGGGTTGCAGGAGAAACTCCCGCACGTTGTGCTCCTAGGTACTGGGGGGTAAGGAGGAGGCTCCTCATCTGAGAGTAATGCACATGCTACTGTTGACCCAGAAGAATTTTTATTATTCTTTTTGGAAGTGACCTCTTCAAAACTATTCCTCTGCTTCTTAAGATGTTGCTTCCAAACAGGCACCGGGTTTTGATTACAACAGTCACCTTCATAGCGGTTTGCACTTCAGTGGCATTACTGTGCCTCCTCTGAGAATCCCCAAGCCCTGAGCAAACACAAACCTGGAAATGTTCAAAGCATCCTGCTGCCATCAGTACCTCTGCAAATTGTTTTTCACTTTTAGAGTATCCTTCTTGAGTTACATGTGCCTGAACAATCTGTTTCCTACTGTAACTGTGATGCCAGGTGGCAGGAAGATGAGAGATGCGCTCAGTGCACCTAGTGTCCCTTAGGAAAAGGGAAAACCTGGTCTAAGATCACCCCCCCCTACACACCCCGTTACACTCCCAGGAGAGGTCCAGGACGTGCTGATTTCCCTGTGGGTTTGCCAGGCTGAAGCTCCTCACCCACACACATGGGTAAGGCTTGCTGCAGCTGAGAACTGGTTGTGGGCTCTGCAAGAAATAAGGCGCTGCAGTAGTTGTTCAGCAAGACTTAGAAGAAACACTACTTTTTTAAACAATACACAAACAAACAGATCCCTTCGGGGGTGAATTTTGCTGTTGTCCCGTTTTCTTCCCAGCGTGGTTGCAGCCATGCGCCAGGCAGCGAAGAGCACGTGGCTGCGAGACAACCCCCTCATGCTTTGCTCCAGCTGGAAGCCCACACATCTCCTTAACGGTTTCCCTCTCCTCCCAGGGGCACTCCTTGCCAGGCCCTGCCAGGGAGGGTTTGCAGAGGGCCAGAGGACCCTATGTGCGGGTGACAGGATGATTGCACATCCCTCTCAGTGGCATCGCAGTCGGCTCCGTGCCTGGCTTTCACGTGCCGCTCACCCAAAGCCTCCTTCAAGACCACTTTGCAGCGTCCTCTTATTTCTCCTGCTCCACAGACCAAGTCTGTGATGTCACGCGTATATACTACGTATGCTGAGAAACAACAGAGTTTTCTGTCAGGTACGTGGCTTGGTAAGAGACCCAAAGCTGCTCGTGGTATGACAATAAAGCTGAGTCAAGCCTAATGTGTACGTTGCTTCCTTGGCAGAGAGCAAGGTAGGTCTCTCCCATCCTCCAGCCCTCCACCCCATGCGTGCATTTCTTCTGTCAATTATTTCTGGATGTCTTATATTCAGGTTAAGGGGCTTCTGAAATCTCTGTGCACACATTAATCTGTATGTAGTATGTATGTGTACACGTACAGGGACTCCAGGGACAAGTGATTTCCACCATTTCCATCAACCCTCTCCCTTCTAGTCTCGCTGGTTGTTTGTTACTTCCACTTGCTGTGCCTTGTCTTAAATTAAACTGTAAGCCCGTCCTCGCAGGAGATGTCTTTTATTGTGGGTTGTTTCAAGGGGTTTTTCAGAGAAACTGGAGCAGCAGCTAGAGCTCTCCAGGCACTACTGAAATAATAACGAAGTAGTTTCACCAAGGTGGGACCAGAGAGCGTTGTCGGCTCGGTCTGAATTCTGCTAGTCCCTGAAAATTGCTTAGGTAATAAGATAGCTGCTTTAAAATTGCTGGGGATATCCCACAGGATTCTGCTTTGACTCTGATTTCCATTTGCAGCACATGTTCTGCCATTTGGCCAGCACCATCCACCCGTGTGAGCTAATTTAAGGTTGCTAAACAAATGACACAGAACATACATCTTTTATATTTGATCTCTGCACTGGTGAGTTATCTGACTGATGGTTAATCTCAACTTGTAATAGGATTTGCCTACACTCCTCCAAGAGTGAGATATTGGTCTCCTATAAAACGGCAGCTCAGGGGGGGAGTGTGCCTGGGGGAAAGGTGGGAGAGTTAATTCGTATTTTTTTGGCTTCTTGTTTTCGTAGATTGGATCGGATGCTGCGTGCCTTGATGGGGAACAGCAGGACCATCAGCCCGAGGAGCTCGGCTGTCGGAGGGGATGGCAGCTGCCAGCTCTACGGCCACCCCTGCGTGCAAGCAGGGTGAGGATCTGGCTGCCTGCAGCTGGCGTGGGGCTGGTGGGGCTCGGCACCCAGCCGGGTCGGTGGGTGCTCAGCACCTGTCGTGAGCATGGGGCTGAGCTCAGTGGCTGGCCAGCCCCATGCTCTGCTTTCTGCCCGCGTTTGTGCACATCAGAGTGTTGACTTGGAGACTGTGTCTAGTTTGAGGGAGTTTTTTTGAGCCTGTACCCCTTCATCGAATGCCAGCTATCAGGCATTGCCCATGTCCTGCCCTCAGGGCAAGCCCCTGATTTCCAAAGCGATGTGCCCTCCCCAAGCCCTGGCCTGCCAACTGTCAGTCCACCGGCCGTCCCGCTGTGCTGCTGCCGCTCCGAGCCCTCGCGCCGGCTCGGCCTCTCGCAGGGGTACAGCAGGAACAGCCCAGGAACCCCACGCTGCGAGGAGCACATGCAGAGCGTCCCACCTGCACCTGCCCTAAGGTGGGAACAGGCGTCTGCTGCACCCACGAGGAAGAGGAGGCTGCTGGTGCTGGCAGGTGGCACAGCTTGGTCCTGGCAGAGTGGGCAGCAGGGGGGCTGACGAGCACCCCCCGAGCTGCACCCCATCAGCCTCTCCCAGCCTGCCCAGGGGCAGGCAAGAGCACTGCGAAACCATGGAGACTGCAAAAACTCAACGCTTCTGATCATATGACGATTTGTGTCGACGTGTTCATTCCTTTAGTCAAATAGTGCTCGACCCACACTTGCAAGTGCAGGAGTACAAAAAGAAGACATGAAGATGGATATCCCCAATAAAAATAGCACTCTTGCAGGCAAAACCTTCTCCTTGTCCTGCAACAACAGCAAATAAGGACAGCCAAGCTCAGAGGTGGCGTTGGAGAGTGCCCTGGAACAATGCTGCATTTCTGGTTTGAGGGAGGTGTTAACCGCATGATTTAGAAGATTTGCCCAAGTTTTTAACAGTGTAATACCATGCCAGCATGAAATTTGAGATTTGTTGCTCTTTTCTTGTGCAGGTCAGCAGTAACTTCTGATGTGTTGGACAAGAGCCAGACCGTGCCAGTAACAGGGCAGCGAGGTCTGTGTCCCATCCCACCTCATTTGAAGTGCTCCCTGCTTTGGTCAAAGGGTGAGGTGCCAGGCGTGGTTGGGCTTAGGTACTGACTCGTCGTGGCAGTTGCCCGGGGCTGGGTGCCTGTTGTACATTAACTAACCTGTACTGTGGAAGAAAGGTCATGTATGCAACCTGGAGAAAAAAAAGCCAGCAAAAACCACCAAGTCATCTGTGCTACGTGTTTCAGACCCGAGCTGACCCAGTTTTCCCTGGAAGTTCTGCACCGGGCAGGGTCACCCTGTGGGGTGAAATGTTGGTGCGAACGATGCCGTTGTGCAACATGCGGGAGATTTATTAGCGAGATCCACGTTATAAGGCCTGGATCTGGCTGTCATCCGATCCTTTGTGAATATACTGCCCAGGCAGTTGATCTCGAATTTAGTGCTGTACCTTTTGGGTTTGCTGTGGTGTAGTATGACATTCAGGATTCCTTTACAGGCAACTGTGCAGAGCAGGAAAATCTACGTGAAATGCTTCCTACTGGAGTCACCATCTGGCCAATATTCGTCTTGTTTAGTGAAATACCAAGATATCCATAGAACGCAGGTGTTAATGCAGATCATAAGGCACAAGTGACCGCAGTAATAAACCAACATGCAATGAAATGTAATTAATGCACCTGGTGCTTGGGTTTGAAAAGAATTTCAGTGCCTTTTTATTTTCCCTACACACGGATGTGCATTTTAATAGCTGGAACTTCAATCATCACTTCTCAACCAACTCTTTAATCATATTAATTCCCTTAAAAAGTGAACTATAATGTTTGCCAGTAAATAGTATTTCATACTTTAAGCAGGAGGGGAGGGGAAGTGGAGGCACATATGAAATTATATGCTGCTTAGTAGCATTTTTGTGGCATGAAGAAGGCTATTGTCCTCTTTCTGCTAGTCTGGTTCTACTGCTGGCAAAGGATTGTTTTCAGTCGTGCAATCCTTGTTGATATGTTCCAAGTGCTTTTGAATCAGCTGGAACAAGTGAAAAGATCCCAGACAAGAAAATAAATGATTAAGCTTTCTATCACTGGATTTCACAGGGTGTTTTTCATCTCACCTCTGACCTGCATCGGTAACAAATGCATTTTTGTAAGGTTAAAACCCTCCAGGACAACATTTGTTCCAAGCAGACCGAAAAAAACAACGGAACACGGGAAATGTAGATTTTGTGTGTATGTTTGTGGGTTCCAGAAAATCACGTTATTTTCAAATGTCCTTTCAGAGAAGAGATCTCACCCAATCTCGTTAGTCAGCTGGCAAATCCCGAGCAGACAGGGCATGTGTGAGGGAAACGGAGAGGTCGAAAAGTCAAAGCCAAGGGTCACGGGTAATTTTTATTTTTGCATGGGTATTTCTCAAGGGTGGTCTGCAGGGTGTGACGAGCATAAATCTATGCAGGGATACTCGCACGCGGACAGGGAGGGACAGCCCCATCGAATGACTCCCCGGTCTGGTGCTATTTAATAGGGTTTCAGAGCGCGGTTAGCTCCCCAGCGAGACGGACACCGCAGACACTTGCATTGCTCAATCCCTTTCCCCAGCCCTGACACGGACGCAGATCGCCCTGTGTTTTGCCACCAGTGGTCAGTGCTAAGCCACCGTAAATGAGCTGCTGACAAGCCGGGGCCACAGGCAAGGGGCAAGGACCACCAGCCAGGCATGGGGGACTACTCCACCACCTTTATGGACGTCAGATATATTTTCACCTTCAGCAATGGAGCATCCCTGCAAAGCAGACTTTGCCTCGCAGTCAGTGAGGACAGGTTGCCAGGGTCACTGCCAAGTGACAAAATACCCTGCCTCATGTGGCTGAGGGTACATAAAGGACCTCTGCAGCGTCCCCATCTTCCACAAGCCAAAGGAGAGCAGGGCAGGGACGGCCCATGTTGCTGCATGCTGCTGCATTATTATTGTGTTCCGATACAGCCAAAGAAATGATGGGATGCTTGCTGACCCCTGCTTCTCTTAGTGACCTCCTTGCAAGGCTGGTTTCTTGGCAAGCCCTGGGAGGTGGGCAAGGGTGAGCAGTGTGGTGGGAGCATGGGGAGCCACAGTGGATGAGGCCATCCACCAGGCTGACGTCCTCTCCCGTCCTTGCCTGTCCCAGCATCCCTGCAATCCCTTCAATGACCTGACTCGATTTTAGGAGAGAAAATACTTGAGGCCATCTTGACGCTTCCCGACCTGTCTCATAGCCACTGTATCCTACTAACAAGTCTCCTCAAACACCTGACTTTATACTTAAATTAGTAACCTCTTAATAGAGCACCAGCAGCAGACAAGACACGTACAACCCTCCAGGCAAACCCCCACTGAGAGAACTGGGTGCTGCGAGCAGTGCTAACCAGGCTCTCCTGAACCCCAGCACTCGTAACAACTAAGACAAAATCACCAATCTAATTTTTCACTTCTTGACCTAAGTCAGCTTTTGAACCCAGGCCCACAGAGGTGAAAGGTTAATGTATTAAACTGTCTGCTCTTCAATTAATCCCTAAATCCTGGACAGATTTACAAACTAATGGAAGATTTTAAATCACACCTGATTTATGAGACACCCTTTTTAAGTTCAGATTGCTTTTACAGATGGTCACCATACAGAGCAATAAGGATAATTACTCTACAGATTTATTGTCAGGATGGAAATTTTAATTTCCAAAATAGTGTACACCTGTCTATCCTGACACTGTGGTCAGGCTGAGCATCTGAAATGTTTAGCCTCAAGATCCCTTTATTTCTTACATGCCTTAGAGAAGAAATGAGTTCTATTAAGGACCGGCTACAAGCCTGACACTCTGAGGCAAAGAAATCCTTCCGCTGATGCAGCAATGCAAACAACGTTTTGAAAATGAAGCAGTACACAGTTGTGGTATCAAACATTTCTTTCAGATAATGCTGCATAAATATGTCTTTGGGAGGAAGCTTGTGATCTTTAAGGGAAGACCCTGACGTTGGAAAGCCATGAGGATGTGTGGAGGGATGTCAGAAGATATGGGAGTAGGCAGGCTGCTCTATTTGCAAGCAGACTTTCTGTGCCGACTAGAAAGGACATCTGAAGCCTCAGGTATACAGATTTTTTAAATTGCATTTTAGTGCATTAAAGAGTCCTCTGGAGCCCTGGGCAGCCCCCTGCAGCCCCCACTTCTCTCAGGCAGAACTTAGATATCAGTCAGGCCCACTAGTCCAGGAAAAGCCACAGTGCCATGACCACAGACACTGAAGAAAAGGCCAGGGAAGCTCTTCGTTTTCACGGTAAGTAATCAACCTGCTCAGCTAACAGAAAGGGCTGGTTGTAGGCTGAAGGCTGACACCCCAGTCAATAAAGCGAACCAGTGCACTCCGTGTTATCCTGTGAAGAAGAGGGCCACTTGCCAATAAAAGACTCCATCTCCAAGAGTTTTACTGGTACAAAGCCACTGACCTGGCATCAGACAATGGACATGAATCACGCCCAGCGCTCATGATTCATGATTGCTCACTAGGCTGAGCCTCCCCAGGTGTTTCAAGCTCGATGCCAAACAGAGGTAGCAATTTTCAGTGGCTTCCCACCCAAGTGGGTTTAAACCAGCAATGCAGAAGGGCAGAGGCTGGGTGCAGCCCAGGCCCCCGGCTCCTCAGAGCTGCTGCGCAGCGTTACGGAGGCCACCGGACCCAAAAGAAGCGGGACAAGCTTCGCTCGCTTTGCCTTTGCAGACGTCTATCGGCTCAGTCCTTATCGCTGCATACTCTCTCTGTTTAAAAGTGCAATGCCTAGGATGGACTTCCATCCATCACAATTTGAAGAGCAAGGAATACCTCATTCCTTGTTCTCCTCAGCATATCCATCCCTTTATGCAGAAATATTGTATTATAGGTATTTCGAAGAGAGAGGGTGAGGAGTGGGAAGGAGAAATTGCCAGTATCCCGGCACCATCAATTGCTGTCAGCTCGGCTCTGGGAATAGCGTGTAGCTGTTAATTGCTGCTGCAGATTCAGCAGATGGTGCGTAAGACATTGTATTTAATGGAGCCCCTCAAAAAGAGTGGCATCTGTTTGTTTAATTTCTTGGCAAGGGAACGGCAGATTTAAAAAACAAACAAACTAAATTGGACATTTAGCTGTGGACGTCTCTCCAACAGATTATAAATGTTTTAAGATAAATAGGTCAAATGAAGGAAAATATCAATTGACACATTTGAGAAGTAAGCCAAACTTTTAGATATTGGCTCTTTTAAAGCTTAGATTTTCAACATAAGGCAATGAAACTCCTTAAAGTGGCTTTTAAATGAAACGTTGACACTATCCTGTCTAAGTGTTTGAAGAACTATTACAAACACTAATTCACAAACTAATCTATTCTTCCTGTCTCTCTGTCTCACACACACTGAAGTTAAACTGTGATCTCTAGATCTAGATGCTTTGCTTTAATCATGTGCACCTCCTACATTTAAAACAGAAAAAAAACCAAGGCAGAAAGCATCCTTTTCTTTAACAGCTGGGACAAGCAACTCGGAGGAGTTATTGCTATGGCTATTGCTGACATAGCTCCAATATTAACACAACTCCCCGTATTCCTGGAAATTCATCGCAGCAGAAATTGCCATAGCAGAGTGTGCCATGGATCCATCTGTAGCAGGGTATTATATTGTCTCTAACGAAGGTCAAACCTGGATGCTTTGCACCAGAACGTAAATGTCTAGTGGAACACGTCCCTGCCCATGGCAGAGGGGTTTGGAACTAGATGATCTTTCAGGTCTTTTCCAACCCAAACCATTCTATGATTCTATGATTCTTGATCTTTACTGTATATGCAATGCTGCTCCATGGGAAATCCTGCCTAGCTCCACTCAGTGAGCACACGACCTCCCAAAGCATGAGGGTGGATGACTCTATGAACATCCCCTCCCTGTGTACCTTTTTGGGGAAATTTTTTTCACAATTTGTCAGATTTTAGGCACGCTTCATATTTTCCTTATTTTAAAGCAGACTTTGGATAGGACACTCCAGCTGAGAAACAGCCCATGCGGCCTCTCTGTTTCCAGCTGCTGACTCAAAAAAGTGCTGCTTCTCACTTTGTTCTATCAGCTAACTCCCATGTTCATGGCTGCAGGCTAGACAGAGCCTGCCCGTCTGTGCCAGAAAGTTTTTCCCTTGGACTTTTTGCCGGCTCGCAGCTGCTGCAGGGCCATGCCACTCAGGCACGTGTCTACTTGGCCATGCTGGGACCACATGCTGGCAGGAGCGGTGGGCAGCAGCCCACAGCCCACAGCTGCCGACATTGCCGCGCTGCTCAAGTGTGTCCACTCTGGCATGCTTTGCTGATGGCTGTACGTTGGCTGAAGTGATGTTGTGGGTTTTTTTTCAGGGATTGATTTCGTTTCGGGCAATAGAGATGCACGTGTCGTTGACCCAGCATCAGGTCTGGGTGTAGACATGCACAAATCTGTACACCCTTCAGAAGATCTTTCTCAGGCAAGAGCCCGTTGACTTCCACTGTGGTTTCTCCAGGTGAAGAAGTCCACTGAAAACGATTTGGTTTAACCTGTGTGGCTCTGTACCGCTGGTGCAGGCTGACCTGGGGCCACAGAGGGTGAATGGCTTGTCCCAAAGTTTCCTTGAGCAGGGAGACTGTGTTACGCCCTGCCACTGAGCCCCTACCCTGCGACCTACCTGGACACACAGTCGCCTGCTCAGCCAGACCCCAGCCCTCCTCGCCCAGATGCTGGTTTGCTCTATGCCGCACGCACATGAATGAGGAAGTAAAAGGGAAATAGCAGCGCCGTAAACCAGCCGTTAATATTTTACCCTGGTGATTGCATTCTTCAGGAAGACATATATCTAAATATAGTCATAGGCTGTAGTCTAACCAACATTTTTACAGCTCTTTATTGAGCATACCTCAGATATACCTTTCACTTTTTTTTTTTTTACCAATCAAGGCATAGCTTTGCAAACATTACAGCTTTTAAAATAAAGAAGGACTGAGTTCGCATAGTGTATACACCTTGATAATGTCTAGTCAGTTATGATGGAGCAGAACTTCTCCCTCTGTTTCCCTGTCTGTGAGTAGGGAATAGTAACCTGCAGATAATAGCAACATTCATTTTTTCTCACTCACAGAGATAAAAACAAGAGCTATCCAGTCTTACTGTTACAATCACAGCACCTTATATTCTCATGCTGACAGAAGCCTAAGACGGTTAACAATGTGATAGTGGTCTTATTGCAGATGAGGTTTTATTCTGATTAAAATTTTAATTAAATGTCTATGTGATAGGACATTACGTAAGGTTTGTGCTTTTTTCCTTGCCTTACTCTTAATAGACCTGTACAAAATTGTTCTTTTAAAAGGTTTTTTGTCAGAAGCTGTGCTAGGCAGACACTTCCCCATATACTGAGTTGATACTTGATTTCACAAATGAGGTCAGTACCATCTTGATCAAACAGAGCCACTCCTCCGAAAAGAAAAGCATCCTGTAGTGAATCAGGACACATGGAACAGACCCAATTCTATTGAAACTAAAATAAGCATACAAAGGCCTCAAAAGAGATAATTTAAATGCTTCTCATGGCTCTCACCACATATCACATGCCTGGTCTGTAAAAGGTTAGACTGGAAAAATCTACTACCCTACCTACCTTGCAAAAAAAAAAAAATCCACCTCTGTAATGTTCTTAATTAAAAGATAAGGAAATGTTCCTCCTAAATACTCACACCTTGCACTTCTTTAAGACATTTCTGCTAAGGAGCTGAAAAAAGCAGATGAGGACTGCTATCTCCCCTGGTCCAGCGAGCCTGTGCCGGGATGAGGAGCAAAATCCAGTTCTCTGCTGTGAAGCTCTGAACCACCCGCAGGCATCGGGTGCGGCGTAGCGGGACGGGCTGCGTCTGCTCCCCCGGCCCCTGCGCCAGCTGCACCTCTGCCTGCGAGCGCCATCCTCCCTCCCAGCCATTCGCATGGTTGCAGGATCACATTAAATACTGAAAATCCTCCCATCACCCTTGATTTTCCATAGCTCTTCTGCATACAGAATACGGCCATTGGAATCAGAATTTCAAGGTTAGCTGAGAAAATATCAACAGTGAGTGTTTAAAGAAAGACTTGACCATGTCAGTCGCTTCATCTCCGTTCTGTAGCACTGCTTTCCAGCATCACTGATTAACCTTGTGATTTAACTACAGGTTCTCACAGGCAAATACTTAGTGGAGTGTGAATGACAAAATTTCAAGTACCAAATATAACGCATGCATTGCCAGGGAGATGGGAACAGGTAGGCAATTTCATCTGACAAAGTGTCTGAGATCTGCACTTTCCCGGTCAGCCTTCCTTCTATTTTCTACCTCAGCTTCGGGCGACTCATCTTCTAATTTTTCCCTGAAGATGTCCTCCCCAGCATCTGTGCCTTCCCCATGCTGGTAGTTGTCCCTTTATATAGCTCTCTACGCTCATTCACAAAACTGGGTAGAGAGGCCCCGTTTCCTATTTTAGGGCACATTCCTGTTATAATGTTTTTGGTGAGGCTTGTGCTTTCATCCAAAGTGAGACACCATTGCTTTATGCTTTTTTAATTTCAGTTGTCTTTCATTGTCTTATTAAAAGGGAAATCCAAGCCTCAAGACCTTTTATTCTTCTTGATGATGTTTTCAATATCTTGTCATTTATTGCCCCCTGTCAGGTGATTCTTTCCTTTAACAGACTGGGTATTTTCAACATTTCATTCTTCTTAAGGGAAGAAGATTAAATAAATGATATTATTGCATTTTCTATACTGTATTTTTTTAAAAGACAGTTGATTTTCTCCAAACTGACTTGAATTTTTTTCAGTGCAAGTTAAAATTAATAGCAAATGCTACCTTCTTTTTTTTTTTTTGTCCCTCCAAGATCATTTTCTCGCGTGACTTCTCACTTACTTTGCTGCTTTTGAAGTGCTCCATACAGGAGAACCACAACACGGTGCAGCAGCAGCACGAGAGCGAAGAACAGCATCCCTGAGGATGCTGTGCCACGCTGGAGCAGGCTGCTGGGCTCCAGGGCTGGCCTCTGATAACAGCGGCAGCATCGCTTGGAGGTGTTTTCCGGCAAACACGATGTGCTTCCTAAAGCGTTCAGCCTGACCTGCACCTCAGCAGCTGCTGCAGCTGTGGGGTCTGTGGCTGCAGAGGAAAGGCTGTAGGAAAGGAACCGCAGCCGGAGATAAGGCTGCAAGTGCCACACGTGGTGGCCGAGATCGCTGGCGTGTCATTAGCAATGGTGTCGGCAACAGCAGAGGAAAAATATTGTTAGAATGTTGTATAACTGCGTCTGTGTTATGGGGAAGAACAACAGGAATTTAGACAAGGGATCAAAGTGGGTGTTTAGGTCATAGGCAGGAAAATAAAAGCAACTTCCAAGCGGATTAGTGTTTCTTCATACCCACTGAAATCAATACCCTCAAAGCTCTCTGCCGTCTCTGAAGTCCAAGTCTTCAGACTGGTTTGACACATTTTGTCAGAGAGTAAAAAACACCACCCAATCAACAAAATCCCAAGCAGCCGAGCCCACTATTCGGAGCAGCTTGTCGGCACTTCACACAAGCACGGCTGATATAAGGTTCAGCAGTTGCGAGCTTTGCAGCCTTTTTAAAAAGTATGTTTTTATTGCACTTGAAATAAAGAGGAGTTGGTATATGAAAATCAAAGTACTGCACGCCTCAAAAGATAACAGAAGTTTATTACACTATAAAGGCTTTCAGCATATGGGAATACTTATTTTATCTGAACACATTAGCATAGTTATTAGTCATTCTAAATGATTTAATTTCCCTCTCATCCACCTAATCTGCATTATAAATGAATATACCAAAGAGCAATGCACTTTATTGATAAAGCACTGACCTGGCAGTCAGGAAACAGGGTTATTTCTGGGGCTGACTTGGACCTCTTGAGTTGGCCCAGGCCAGTCACTCTGCCTTGAAGTGCCTCAGCATCCCAGACTGACCAACAATATTGACCTGTCTGCTGAACAAATGCACCAACATCCAATCCATGTCAATATCATCAGTATCCAATCAACACTCATCAATAGCCATTCAATACCCATCAATGTCCTATCAATATTTTAATTTGTTTTACAGTCTTTCAGTAGCATCTTGCAAATTTTAAAGTGTTTATTTTCACAAGAAACCCAACGGGGTTAACAAATGGTGTTCAAAGAAAAGGGGGAAATTGTCAGGCTGTGGATATTGATAGAGTTTGGTATCCATTGAGTGACTGTAAATTACAACAGCTTAAAAGCTGCCACTCTAAAGATGCTGGTATTAGCATGATTTTGTGGTTTTCTTCTGAGTGAAGAAGGGCAGAGCTCCCACTTGTAGCAGTGGTAGCTTCTGTGACTTAGGACACTGTCTCCTCCACCTGGCTGGCTGTCCACTCCTACTTCACCAGCAATGGTGAGGAAGGAAATAGTTCATAGTATGTTTGAAAGGAAATGGAATTAAATTGAACTCTGAACTGTTCGGTTTATTTGGTTACTGTCTTGAACAAAGACTATGTTCTGCTCCTCAGTCCTCTCCTTCCCATCTCTCAGGTATCGTGTCCTGCTGCTGTGGTGATCAGTGGAAGCCTAGAGGTGAGCATGGCTGCACAAAGGTAACGTGATGGTCCTTTTCCCAGAAGCAATGGGATGGTCTCTAGATCTGCCTGTACTCCTCCAAAGATCGTAAGCCTTTGTCACAAACCACCTATGAAGGACAAAGCATAGTCAAGTCCTGCCATGGCTCCTTGGGCAGGGTGACTGGTGCTAGGAGCTCTGCATGCCCTTCCTGACAGAGCAGGTAAAACTGCCCGCTAATAAAATTCCCCTGTTGGGCTAAGACTCCATTTTACTTCTTGTTTTTTCTAAGCCTCAGAAAGTTGATTTCTGGTCTCTTTTTTTGGGACCAAGCAATGGATAGTGACATGAACAGTAGGACTGAGTGCACCGTCAGCAAGTTTGCTGACAACTCCAAGCTGTGTGGTGCAGTTGACACGCTGGAGGGAAGGGATGCCATCCAGAGGGACCTGGACAGGCTGGAGAGGTGGGCCTGTACGAACCTCATGAAGCTCAACAGGGCCAGGTGCTAGGTCCTGCACATGGGTCAGAGCAATCCCAAGCACAAATACAGGCTGGGCAGAGAATGGATTGAGAGCAGCCCTGCTGAGAAGGACTTGGGTGTACTGGTTGATGAGAAGCTCAGTGTGACCCAGCAATGTGTACTCGCAGCCCAGAAGGCCAACCATATGCTGGGCTGCATCAAAAGCAGCGTGGCCAGCAGGTCAAGGGAGGGGATTCTGCCCCTCTACTCTGCTCTTGTGAAACCCCACCTGGAGTCCTGCGTCCAGCTCTGGAGCCCTCAGCACAGGAAAGACATGGATGTGTTGGAACACGTCCAGAGGAGGGCCACANAAATGATNAGAGGGCTGGAGCACCTCTGCTATGAGGAAAGGCTGAGGGATTTGGGGCTGTTCAGCCTGGAGAAGAGAAGGCCGTTGGGAGACCTTATAGCAGCCTTCCAGTACCTGAAGAGGGGCTACAGGAGAGCTGAAGGGGGATATTTTACAAGGGCATGTAGAGATAGGACAAGGGGTAATGGCTTCAAGTTGAAAGAGGGTAGGTTTAGATTAGAGATAAGGAAGAAATTTTTTATAATCAGGGTGGTGAGGCACTGGCACGGGTTGCCCAGAGAAGCTATGGGTGTCCCCTCCATGGAAGTGCTCAAGGCCAGGCTGGATGGGGCTTTGAGCAACCTGGTCTAGTGGAAGGTGTCCCTGCCCATGGCACGGGGATTGGAACCAGATGATCTATAAGGTTCCTTCCAACCCAAACCATTCTATGATTCTGTGATTCTACAATACCTACGATTCATTTCAGATATAACCAAACCAAAGCTGTGCCACTATGTACAACAGAAAATGAAGCTCCTCCTGACCTTGATACGAAGGGCTAAAAAAAGACTGTGGCAGTTTGCTTCAGTAGGGTGGGGCTGGTACCAATAAATACTTGATTTCCCGTGGGGATCAATAGCATAGAGAATGAAAAAAAACCTGCTGGATGACTGTGTAAGGATCACCTCTGATTTAGTCACATATACATGAAGCCTTGCTCCAGTGAAGTAATGCTCCAGGACTTCTTCAGGCATTGAACAGAGATCTGTGTTTTACTGAGATAAAGCGGGATGTCATCTGTGAAAAGAGCAATTTATGTCCTTTGTCATGGATTGTGATGCCTTGAATCTCTGGAGACTTTCTGATAGCTATTGCTAGCGGTTCAGTGGACAGAGCAATCAGAGGAGGTGACAAAGGACGCACTTGCCTTCTGCCTCTCTAAGGAAAAAGTCATTCAAATAAAGGAGTCTCCGAGAGTCATTCAAATAAATGAATGCACACCCTCTAGCTTTCTGTGGGCTTAATGAACCTTATTCACCAGAAGCAGAGCCTTGTTGTCAAGCCTCTGTCTTCGGAGGGAGAAGGAGAATGCCGAAGGAGGCCGGTCCGTCAGGTTTGTTTTCTCTGAAGGAGTGGAAACACAGTTTTCTGCCCTTGCCTGGGACTGTGCGAGCCGCACGCTCCCAGGAGTGCAGCGACCTACTTGCTCTGCTGGCTCCGGCGTCCCTGTTCTTCCCAGGATTCTGCTCTGATTTCAAACAAGCACTTGCTTCTCTGCTGGTAAATGGGTTTCGCGCAGTCCTGAGGCAATTGTGATTTCAGGAGAGCCTCTTTGCTTCTCCCTAGCATCTCTGCCTTGCATTTTATATGAAGGCAGCAATTTTGTGCACGAAAAAATATCAAGAGCTGGCAAGATTCAGAAGTCTCTAAATCGTTATGTACATGTGAACCCATATCACACACTTGTAGCTGTTTGGGTTTTTTTAAGTTTACTTTCCCCTTCCTAGGAAAAGAGGCAGGGAAGCAAAGTGGCTCCTCAGCTTCAGGCACCGAGTCCCCACAGCGCCTTTGAAATACAGCCCCTTGCCCGTATGTGCAGTCATGTGCTCACATAACCCTCCCGAACTGTGGGAAACGAAAAGGAAAATGTTAAGTATGGTAATATTTATCACACTCATTTTTCAAGTGTAAGAGAGGAACTACCAGTCTGTTGAGAAATGTGGCCTTTTAATAATAATCTAGGATTATCCATTTGTGTGAGCAATAAAAATCTCTTAGGCAGACAGAGAAAGTAGGGTAAAACTTTCTAATGGGGTATATATGCTCCAGCAGAGCTGATGACTGAAGGCCTTGGAGTTTGAAGAAATGCCAATTCATCAAAGTTTTGCCTCTTTTCTTTTTTTTTAGCTCTCCATTTTTGGGAATTCATGGAAAAAATTGAGTTTTCTACTATTGGACCAAGAGTCTGATATGTGCATGACTTAAAAGAAAGAGATTATTAAATATCTCACCATTTAATATCTAGATAATTTTGTCCTATAAAATGCTGTGCAGCAAGTAATTTAAATTGGTACCCTATTTACGGCAGACAAAACTGCTCCCTACCATCTGCTTCGCAGTTTTAATAGATGGAGTGTTAACTGCATGTTGCATGAAATTCATTGCGACTAGGTTAATTAAATGGCTGTGCTTCACTTCCTGCACTCTGGTAATAAGATGACAACCTCATCTGAATTTATTAACCCTTGCCACTTTCAGTACTGTTCGCACCCATTCAACCACCTTTGGTCAACAAAAATGAAATAAATCACAATAACAGGAGACACAACCATATTGGCTAACAAAATAGATATTGATTAGCATCTTCTAAAACAAATATGTCAACCTAGTCTGGTTTTATTTTCGCAAAGGTCAGTGAAATCTGTTGGAGTATTAGTAGTAGGGGTAAATGACGATGCAGTGGGTTATTGGAGAACATCCCAAATCTAATCTTTGCCACTAAACAGCCTAAACGACAGCTTCACCGGGCAAGCTGGAGAGGCCTTCGAAGTCTTCAGCTTTCTATTTGAGAAAGCAGACATTAAATACCCTTCTGCAGCAAAGGCCCTCACAGGGGGCTCGAAGTCATACCTCTGAGTGTCTCTCCAGCCAGAGGCCTTTCTGTCCTTTCTGAAGAGGGAGCACGGGAAGAAATGCTGGATCTGCGTCCACACCCCGTCTGACCCAGCATTGAGTCAAGCCTTAGTGACAGCAGATGCCAGCACACTTCTTAGCTACGGCCATGGCAATGCAAACTATTCGCAGGTGGGACAGGGCTGGTGCGTGGTGAGGGAGGACCCGACTGAGGCATCTCCAGGTGCCAGTTCCTGGAGTCAGCCTCTTCTCCACCACTTACGCTCTGGACATATTCAGAAAAGTTGATTTTAGGCAAGTACACACAAAGCGCTCTTGTTGGCTCTACTGAGATTTGCCAGGAGGGATCAGCGCTGTGCATCAAAGCCGTAGTCATTCATCTCCCTCTTGCCCATCAGATACAAGTGCTGAAGATTTTCTGGAGAGTAGCATTAAAGATCCTTGAAACTTCCCTGCCCTCCGGTTGTCCCCACCGTTCCCATCGCTGTACCATGGCTATAGGTTTTCCTCTCTGCCTTGTCACCCGGCTACTGCTTCTGGAAACAGCTCCTCTGTCATGTTCAGCCCCCGAGGTCTAAGCAGGCTCCAGACACTGTCTTTGAGGGCGTTTTTATGTGGTCTAGTGGGGAAAGTCATGTGGCTACCTCCTTCTACACTTGAAAGTGATGGGATGTGATCCAGCCCTGGTTCAGAAGTTCAGCTGCACCAAACTGGTTCAACCTGTCTGCGTGTTATCATACCAGCATTGAGCTTTGCCTTCCAGGGACGTAGATATGACTGTTTTTTTAAACACAACAGGAAAGTTTTCATTTATACTGAGGGTTGTACTTAGCAGTAAGTCTCCAGAATAAATCAGAAATTATAACTGTATACACAAGAAAAAATATATTTTTCTTAACTTGTCCTAGTAGTCAAGAAGCTGCCACACTGTCCCCCTTCTGCCCTGTACACCCCACTCCCAAGCCCCGGCCCTGCCCCAGCCATGAAGTGGAACAGCAGAATCAAAGCAACTTGGCCCTATGTTCTCATCCATGCTGGGGACCAGAAGACCAACGCGTCAACTGATTCACATCCCAGGTGCTCTAAGTCTGAGCCCAACACCAGCAGAGAGTGCAACCAGGTTTACCAAAAGACATGAACGGTGTCATGCTAACCCAGATTTAACCTTAAAGCGTGAAATTCAGTTCTCAGTGGAGTGCCCACGCCCCGGCTGAAGTTGCTGTAAGCTCTATTTCGAGAGCACATGTCGGAAACGGCCCCTGCGGGGTTTGTGTGGTTCCCACGTGAGAGGTGGACGGCGCTTGCCGCGGTTGTTTCCTCACAGAATTGTGAAGCACAGATGAAATGTCACGTTTGACTCATCTGCGGGAGCACCTTTGTTGGTTACGGCAGATACTGCACATCTTCCCCGGTTAAATGTTAACATCTCTCTGCGCATTTTCAAAGCAAACTACTGAAATATTTTCCATCCCAGCAGCAACCAGCCAGTTTGCTGGGGTACAGCCTCACACCTTCACCGGGGTGTGGATGGGGGCTTCTTTTGACAGTTTGGCACTCCGCTCTTGCTAAGACATTGCCACCACAGCAGTTAGATTATAATACCTCTTTTTTTTTTTTTAACCTTGTCAGACCAGACACAATCTTCTAGATGATCTGTGTTTTGCATCTCCCAACGCTGCTGGCAAGTTCAGTGCAGCAGGAGAAAACCTTTAAGTGGAAACTAAGCAGAAAATGAGATGCTCGATCTGAAGTCAGGAGCTAGACCTTGAGGGTTCCTGCTCTAGAATCTACAGACGGTGGATGTGAACTGATCCAGGAGCACCACAAAGCTGCGTGTACCCTAGTAACGTCTTGACTATATAATTTCATGTCCTGAGGATAATGGGGCATTTACCAAACTCACCGCTTTGTGGCTTTATGTTCACAGGAGGGCACCCAGGGCAGGCAGATTAGATGCTGACCAGACCTTCAGGCTGGGTGAGTGGGGGGCAGTTTCTCCCTTCCCTATGCTGCAAACTTGCCACAGAGACAACAAATTGAGTGAACCAAGCAGCCTTAATCCACACAGAAAGGAATAACTAAGGAATTACTATACTTGAAGAGCAAACAGTGAGTGACTAGTGCATTCATCAAAATCTCAATAGACTGGTGCAAGTCCCTGGTTTGAAGCAGGCCAGCAGAAAATATACTTGGATAAAATTCCTATTAGAATCATAGAATGCTTTGGGTTGGAAGGGACCTTTAGAGGTCATCTAGCTCAACCCCCCTGCAGTGAGCAGGGACATCTTCAACCAGACCAGGTTGCTCAGAGCCCCATCCGACCTGGCCTGGAATGTTTCCAGGGACAGGGCCTCCACCACCTCTCTGGGCAGCCTGTGCCAGTGTTTTACCACCCTCACCGTAAAAAATTTCTTCCTTATATCCAGTCTAAATCTACCCTCTGTTAGTTTAAAACCATTACTCCTTGTCCTATCGCAACAAGCCCTGCTGGAAATATTTCCCCATATTTCCTATAGCCCCCCTTCCGGTACTGGCAGGCTGCTGTAAGGTCTCCCCGCAGCTGTCTCTTCTCCAGGCTGAACAGCCTTTCCTCTCTCAGCCGTTCTTCATAGGAGAGGTGCTCCAGCCCTCAGATCATTTTTGGACCCACTCCAACAGCTCCATGTTTATTATTATTAGCTCTCTGTCTGTCCACAATATATGCTCACAAAGTCTCCTCTACCTGTCCCTGTTAGCTCTCTGTCCACAAGCTCTGGGTAAATTGCACCACCGGGGTGTCATGAACCTGAAGCTAAAGCGGATGGGAAGGAGAAAAAACTCAGAGACATCTGAACCTGTTAAAACGAGAGGCATGGAGCGAGCGTCCTGCCAGACCTACCCCTTCCCTGCTTTACCCACGCAGAGCCCGCCTGAACACCCGGCTTCTGCAGCGACACTCGGCTGTACGAAGCCCTTTAGGTACAGAGGGTAAGATCTCAGGCCACGTACACACAGAGCCTTTGGTGAAAAGTCCCGTGAGAGATCCTGTGAGCCATGGCAGAAGCAAGCTGTGGCCAGAACATTGACCTAGGCCTCTTCTGTATGGCGATTTCTATTTAAAGCAAAAGCAGAGCTTTCCACACCACCCTCCCCTTGCCCACCGGGCTGGTAGGTGGATCTTTCCTGCTCCTACCTCCTTTCAGTTCAGCTGGCAGCGTTCACAGTTGCAACAAACCCTCTCCAGTCCTTCTGAACTGCCACTTCAGAAACTCTTCTTGCCAGCTCTGGGGCCAGCAGGCTCCCCGCTGTCGGCAGCCCTCCCTCTCCTCAGTGTGCTCAGCTGTTTGAAGGACAACATGGTGTTTTATTTAACACAAGATGGAGAAGCTTACTGCCTGTGTTAAGCGATAAACAACACAGCCTTAATTCTGGAACGGCCACAGCTTCTTCAGAAGGCAAATGATAGGGCAGCCCTCCGCATCGCAATGAGACAGGTAATTCAGCAGCTGAGGCTCCATGCCAGCAATTAAGTGCTGATGAAAGTGATGGCATAAAAAAACCCATCACTGACAACAAAAATAAAACAAGCCAGAGCAATTACTGTCACTGCTGTTTGTTTTAGTCTGTTCTTCCCGTGGAAAATAAATCTTTAACTCTTCCAAGGCCACCAAGAGGAGAAAGCTAGGCAACTGCCGTTCTTGCCTACCACGCATGGTACTGCTCTCTGTGTCCTCCTACAGCTGAGACACTGTGATGGGTTTGGAGCTCCCTGGTTATAATTTAGGAACACTGCATATAGGCGTGGTTAATACGATGTTTAATATATCAATACGTTGGATTTCATAGAAGATTTTCTCGATTAAATAAACGACACGTAGTAAGCATTTTGGAAAGTGAAGCAGACATCAGGCTAGCATCGGCACAGCCCCTGTTGCCTACACGTCCAACCCAACGTGCCTGCCTGAGGAGTGGGATACCCACAGGTGGGCACAGTATGGGCTCGCTGTCACGCTTAAGCTCCGTTTTGCTGCATCCAACAGGGAGGCTTCCGAGTGCAGACCGGCATTCACAGATACCTGGGTATCAGAGTTCTGTCCCCGGCCTGAAATACAGCACAGCCTTACCCCGCCTCTCCTAAGTCCCTTCCAGGCAAAGGTGCAACAGGAGGTCGGGAGAACCTGCTTCTGCAGAGGCCTGTCACAGCCGGGCACGAGCCACCTCTCTGCGAGTGCGCCGTGCCCGTAGACAGCCCTGTTCCGGACAGCGGCTGTCATGGCACTGCAGTGGCACAGACCCCAGCCTGGAATGTGTATGGGCAGCTTTGGAAGGGACCAAGATGCTTCCAAGGAAATTCCCTAAAAATCTACGGGAGTAAAGAAATCAAGACACGGGAGGGGAAGCTGAAGAAAGCAAGAAATCCGGGTGAGAGCGGTGCTGCCGCAAGCAGCCGGTTCCACAGCACAGCCAGGAAACAATCCACAGAGACAGCAACGAAACTTTGTTTGTTCCAATCAAAGCCACTGAGAAAAACGTCCACATTTCCCATAACGAATCCACA
>Ga0065711_1006623_pt1:0-5000 | contig 31364 bp, 19 predicted proteins | sample Hoacrofraction12_FD_59098 | JGI IMG/M metagenome (GOLD analysis project Ga0065711, IMG submission 59098) | Hoatzin crop microbial communities from Cojedes, Venezuela - Epithelial fraction 12 v2 (version 2) | ecosystem: Host-associated > Birds > Digestive system > Esophagus > Crop | place... | reverse complement strand
AACCACGTATTGTACAGTACAAAAAAGCACACCGTAGACAACCAATATAAGATCAACACTTTGCTTACATGAAGGATTGTCCCAAGGGATTGTGAAGAACACCACCCTTGTAATTTCAACTCTAGCATCAGGCTCTTCATTCTGCATTCCAACACTTACTGTTGAGCGCTTGCTTAGACTGCAGAGTAACTGTTTGTTCCATTAAAAAGTAGGGGCTAGTTGCATTAAAAATGCTCTGAGATAGACAAAAACACTGCTCTGATTTTCTTTTAGTGTTTGGTTAAATATTGCCTCTGTCCCAACTACGTTTGTTTTTCAAAATCCGCAAGCAACCTCACCACTAGAACTCCTTCATGAAAATAAAAACACTATCCTTGACTGTCAAGTAGCTACTTTTCATGCAACAGTGACCCCAGTTTGACAGAAGACCACAACGCACACAGGTCAAACATGTAAGCAAGATTTTTTTAAGTCAAATTTCACTGTTGTCTTAAAGGTAAAATTTAGTTTGTTATGCAACTAGCCGTCTGTATATTACACCTTCTCCATTTTGACTTTACTTAGATTTAATTTCTAAAGCATTACGCGTTCTTACATAAGTCTATTTTTGTATGCATTTGTCATGGGTTTCACATTTGGTGACTGGTTAGCAGTGTGCTGGCCATCTTTGGTTTGTAGAGGAAATCTTAACCATGAACAATCAAGGGGGCTTAAAAGAACTTTTTAAATGCTAGCTTTTTACTCAAACTTGTATCTATACTACATCACGCCACATTAAGTAGAAGCACACATCACAAAATTGCACAGGGATTACAATATTACATCCAGTCTGCATAAAATTGAATTCCACTACTGACCAGGTCACAAAATGGCTGCACTTTCTAGTCTAAAACTAATTTGCATATTGTACACATGTAGGACATTTTTTTACTTCAGTCACAATAATGCATGCAAGTCTGGTTTTTTGTAACAAATTTTGTAAATTTGCTCATGCTACCTAGTTTCAAGAGAGCCTTTTTTGAACATTTGCAATAACTCACCTCTTGTTAATTAATAGTTCTAGTGCATGCATATGGTGTATACAGGTAAGTAAACATGCAATTTTTTTCACATTCTAAAACTATGGCAGTTTAGGCCATATTGTGCTGCCTGCATTTAATCTGTAATGCAGTGTGTCTTAAACGTTTCAATCCCGTATTAATAGGTGGCATTACACATAACACCTATATAGCAGCAAAGCTAATACAGCTTGTGATTAAAAATGTTTAAAAATAGCTAATAAATCAGATTATCTTGAGGTATTATTTCTTGCAAGTCAAAATGGAGAGCAAAAAATCAACCCTAATTTTTAGTTTATGTATACACTGAAAATAGCAACAACAATAAAAATAAGCTTTTTTTGTAGCAGACATATTCCATCTTCACTATTTTGCTACCTTTGGTAAATTACTGGGGCAGATCTTGAAGTTAAAAACCCATGTTTAGAAATAAGTGCACGCTTCACCCACTAAATATAGCAGCAGACTGTGTGCCCCTACGCAAAAACATTCTCATATCTAGTTTTTAACTTTACATATAAAAATAACTTGGAGAAAATACAAAAAAACATTTTATTTTAACATGAAAATATCACAAAAATTAGTAAGCCTGAGATGTAGGGTTTTGGTGAAAAACAAGAGGCTTGTAGTGTTTTGGCTGCTGATAAAGATGCATGTATTGATAGCTGGGGTGAAAAGCAGAAGAATGCACTTATTTCTTCTGCATGTCAGTATCTTCAAACACAGTAAGCCACATGCACCCTTCTTTCCTTATGTAGATGCTGGTTCACCATGTTTAATTCCAGCGGAAGTGGATCTGACGTGGGCGGTCAGCCCCCTCCTTTACCAATGGCTTGTGGAATTCACGTCCTGCGCGAGAGTGGATGTTTGCCCAACAGAACTCACAGTAATACTGCAGGCAAGTGACATTGGCACAAAAGAAAGGAGCAAACTTCCCACCGCATCGCGCGCCCTGGCATTCGTCACACATCTGGTCATCCAACACGTATGGCTTTACCTCCACCTGTTGGAGTCAAACAGAAACAATTCCAGTTAATACCTACTCCTCCTCAAAGCTATGTGAAGACATTCAGGTTTTTCTGGCTTAACACCCGCCCCCCCCCGCAGAAGTCTGAAATCGGACATATTACTGCCTTTACCTAACTGACCAGCTACGACTGTTCGTCATTTATCAGCTACAGATCTATCCACACAGGAAGCAGAACGCTACAAGGCAGATCTTTAGCAGTACACCACATCTGTAATGAACAGCTACACCAGAACCTCCCCTTAATTTACCCTGGGAGGATGTTCTTGGCAAATGATGATATGGAAGTACGTGTAGAAAATGAGCAAACAAGCCCAAAGGTCTAATCAGCTCCTGAATGCACCCCAGTATGACACCTGATTCTATACTGTTTAGCAAAAAAACAACGGAACATACAAGAATGCAACCATTTACACATTAATCTTCTTCAAAAAAACAAGTATAAGTCTCTGCATGTACTGCTTTTGTATGCAAATTAAAAGTACTTTCTGCAAGTTGGAATACAGCTCTTTTAGAACTCCTGTTCCCTGTAAATTCATTCCCTATTTCTAATATATGGTCAAATTTGGAGCTACACATTTTGGTCATCTCTTACTGTCCCTTTTTGAGGTTTTCAGCTGTACAGAAATTTGTATTCAATGTATTTCTGCAATATTTTTAAAAGACCATTTCGCAAGTCTACAGACTGCTAGAAACACCTGTCTCACACAGCTTTTTTCTCCCAAACTCATCTGATTGCCAGAGTGGAAAAGTGGCAGGAGTCCAGTGGTAAATCTGCATTATGCCTTTGTGTAACTGAACCGTTACAGACTGCGATCAGACAGGAAGAACAACTTCATAATAAAACACAAAATGAGTTGACTCCATCATTAAGGAATGTATTGTTGTCTTCCACATTTTCCTCACTTTTAAAGACGGTATTTTCTGCCTTTTGTTGGCAAAAAGAGTTATTCCAGTTCATACTAAAACTCACTGCTGCAAGAGATTTTTTCCCCAAGATACTACTACCTGAGAAGAATGCTACATATAGAGATTGACTTTATGTACTATACTCAGACAGAGTAAGTTTGAAATAATAACTCTAAAATGCTATTTTTTCCACTGTGTCCCCAGAGGAAAAATATTTACACATACAGCTACCTACCCAAAAGTTTTACAGCAGAACAGTCTTTGTTTTCTTGGCTTCAGAAGTTGGCCATACCTGACACGTCAAACGCATCGATGTTTAACACAGAGTATGCTTCTCCCAGTAATCCGTATTCAGTACAAGCTCTGCTTCTTATTTCACTACAACGACCTGCCTTATCGCAAGCTACGCTCAAACTTCCCAATAAACAGCTACCTTCTGCAGTAACTGTGTTCATGGTTCAGAATTACTGAAAGCACGAAGCAGCATGTATTTCAAGCTTCGGTGCATTAATGCACCAAGATCAGTATGAAGATGATTTCAAATGTATTAGAGAAATGCTTTGGGGAATGGAAGTATAACATGAAGTGGATGCAGACTGCTGGCATATGAAAGTTAACATTTTAGGGAGTTGTTTGGAGCTGAAACTCCAAACGAGTTTCAAGAAAACGTTTGGAGCTGAGCTTTCATATGTGATAAAACAGGATGAGGAGCACTTCACTGAAGAAAAACATCTGTTAGAGAAACTAAACATACCTACACATCAAAAGAATGGGAGAAAAGCTGCAGAGTACTTAGGTAAGGAAAAAGTTAAGATCACAAACAATGTTTGTTAAGCGACTGTGACATGAAGGTTTCCAATTAAGGCAGGAAAAGGTATGTGGAGAAAAAAATGCTATAAATACTTTGGGCTAAAGTTCAGAAGGATAAGCAGGTGGACTGCAAAATCTAGCAATGAAAAAAGACTTTACACAGACAAAACTGGTTATGAAAAGAATGCGACAGGACAGCAGGCCTACAGAAACTGGATGTAACTGGTACAGAAAGGCTATGCTAAGGTAAAGGGTAGGAGAACAGCCTGCCTCTAAGATTTCAGGGAAATATGTACTATATCGCCTGACTGGCCAGCACACGTACACGTCTCAGATGAAGGCAGTACCCGAAGTAGGACTATCTTCCTCATGTACAAAACTAGTGGTTTACAGATTTATACAAATTACTTGCTCGTCTATACATCAGCAGTAATACTGATTTCAGAATATTTTCAGAGCCTGAAAAGGCATTAGTGTATGTACTCCACAGAGCAAAAACTTATTTCTGAAAATAGCTTTTTTCATACGTTCAGAAACAGCTAACAGTTAAAGGTGTTCCTTAAATAGAGGCTGTTCTCTATTACTCCTCAGTAACGCAAATAACTGGATTGTACAACTACATATATAGTCATACAAATAATAAAGACTGATCATATTAAATTAGAGAAGATGATTTAAAAAATAAAGACTAAAAACCCTCCGAAATACACAGATGTTCATAAACCTTTCGCATCACAAGGTTTAAAGACAAATTTATTAAAATACTTGGATTTGGCATTGCTTTTTTTTTTTGTGAGAGAGACACCTCAGGGGTAGCACACGTTTTTAAAAACAATTAAAAAAAGGATGCTAATAAAAATGCCCTAAATTCCAGATTTAAGACAATACTTGAGTCAAATAAATAATTTTCAAGAATGAAGTAAGAAACACTAAATAAGGAAACACAAATTATAACAATTGAAAAGAAACTGCGAGAATTCAGATATTTAGAGTCTAGAACTTCCTTTCCTCTCCCCGCCCACCTCTCCAGCCCAAGAACAGCTATCTACAGATACTAATTATACTTCTTTCTTCCCTTTTTTTTTGTAATGGTGATTGAAGAAAACATTTTACTACTGTTTTTCTAAATTAAGTCTCATGGATATAGCTCAAATGTTGTACTTCTGAAATCTAGTATTTGGGGTAGATTTTGTGTT
>Ga0065711_1030806_pt1 | contig 31365 bp, 28 predicted proteins | sample Hoacrofraction12_FD_59098 | JGI IMG/M metagenome (GOLD analysis project Ga0065711, IMG submission 59098) | Hoatzin crop microbial communities from Cojedes, Venezuela - Epithelial fraction 12 v2 (version 2) | ecosystem: Host-associated > Birds > Digestive system > Esophagus > Crop | place... | reverse complement strand
ACCTGCTGGCCACACTCCTCCTAATGCACCCCAGGATGCCATTGGCTTTTTGGCAACCAAGGCACACTGCTGGCTCATGGTTAACCTGTTGTCCACCAGGACACCCAGGTCCCTCTCCACAGAGCTGCTCTCCAGCAGGTCTTCCCCAAGCCTGTACTGATGCATGGGGTTGTTCCTCCCCAGGTGCAGGACCCTGCACTTGCCCTTGTTGCACTTCATCAGGCTCCTCTCTGAAAAATTTTCCAGCCTGTCCAGGTCACGCTGAATGGCAGCACAGCCTTCTGGTGTATCCACCACTCCTCCCAGTTTGGTGTCATCAGCAAACTTGTTGAGGGTACATTCTAACTCTTCATCCAGGTCATTGATGAAGAAGTTGAGCAAGACTGGGCCCAGTGCTGACCCCTGAGGGGTCATAGAATCATACAATGGTAAGGGTTGGAAGGGACCTTAAAGACTGTCTGGTTTCATTCCCCCTGCCATGAGCAGGCGCATCTTCCACTAGACCAGGCTGCTCAGAGCTTCACCCAACCTGGCCTTGAACACTGCCAGGGAGGAGGCAGCCACAGCTTCTCTGGGCAACGTGTGCTAGTGTTTCACCACCCTCATGGTGAAGAATTTCTTCCTAATATCTAGTCTAAATCTGCCCTCTTTTAGTTTACAGCCATTCCCCCTTGTCCTAGCACTACACATGCTTATGAAAAGTCCCTCTCCATCCTTCCTGTAAGCCCCCTTCAGGTACTGGAAGGCTACTAAAAGGTCACCCTGGAGCCTTCTCATCTCCAGGCTGAACAGCCCCAGCTCCCTCAGCCTGACCTCCTAGGAGAGGTACTCCAGCCCTCTGATCATCTTTGTGGCCCTCCTCTGGACCCGCTCCAACACATCCATGTCCTTCTTATGTTGGGGGCTCCAGAGCTGGATGCAGGACTCCAGGTGGGGTCTCGCCAGAGCAGAGTAAAGGGGAAGAATCCCCTCCCTTGACCTGCTGGCCATGCTTCTCTTGATGCAGCCCAGGATACGGTTGGCTTTCTGGGCTGCAAGCATACATTGTCAGCTCATGTTGAGCTTCTCATCCACCAATACCCCCAAGTCCTTCTCCTCAGGGCTGCTTTTGAGACACTCTCGGCCCAGCCTGTACTTGTGTTTGGGATTTCCCCGACCCATGTGCAGGACCTTGCTCTTGGCCTTGTTGATCTTCATGCGGTTCACGCAGTCCCACTTCTCCAGCCTGTCAAGGTCCCTCTGCATGGCATCCCTTCCGTCCAGTGTGTCAACCACACCATACAGCTTGGTGTCATCGGCAAACTTGCTGAGGGTGCACTCGGTGCCACTGTCCATGTCACCAATAAAGATATTAAACAGCACCGGCCCCAGTACCAACCTCTGAGGCATACCACTCATCACTAATCTCCACCTGGACATCAAGCCATTGACTGCAACACTTGGAGTGCGTCCATCGAGCCAGTGCCTTATCCAACTAGTGGTCCATCTGTCAAATCCGTGTCATTCCTATTTAGAGACAAGGACATCATGCAGGACAGTGTTGAATGCCTTTCACAAGTCCAGGTAGACTATGTCAGTTGCCCGCCCTTTGTGCGTCAACGCTGTAACACCATCATAGAAGGCTACCACGTTGATCAGGCATGATGTGCCCTTGGTGAAGCCCTGTTGGCTGTCTCCAGTCACCTCCTTGTTATCCATGTGCCTTAACATGGTTTTGAGGAGGATCTGCTCCATTATCTTGTCAGGCACAGAGGTGAGACTGATTGGCCTGTAATTTCCAGGGTATTCCTTTTTTCTGTTTTTAAAAATGGGGGTGATGTTGCCCCTTCTCCAGTCAGTGGGGACCTCCCCAGACTGCCACGACCTCTCAGATATGATGGAGAGTGGTTTGGCAACGTTGTCCGCCAGTTCCCTCAGGACCCACGGATGCATCTCATCAGGCCCCATGGACTTCTGCACCTTCAGGTTCCTTAGGCAGTCTCGAATCTGGTCTCCTACAGTGGGTGGTTCTTCATTCTCCCAGTCCCCGCCTTTGCCTTCTGCAACTTGGACGATGTGGCTAGAGTACTTGCTGTTGAAGACTGAGGCAAAAAAGTCGTTAAGCACCTCAGCTTTCTCCACATCCTGGGTAACCAGGTCTTCAGCTTCCTTCTGGAGAGGGGCCACATTTCCCTAGTCTGCCTTCTATCACTGACATTTTAGTTTAGTGTTAGGAAAACATCAGTCATATTTTTCTTTTGGGCCAATTATAGCTCAGTCAAATGTCATGGAGGCCCTTAATGTATGTAAATATACATACCTTGACTAGTTGTTCAGGAAGTGCTCCTAGCGTTTTCTGTTCCTGACTGCTTCATTGGGAAAAAGTGGTATTAGATCTTGGAGTTAATCTGGTTTACTCTGAAAGCAAAGACTGCAAAAATCAAGTCAACCAAAAGAACCCAACAAGTGAACTTATTAGATATTAATGGGAAAAGAAATTAACAATATAATTTTATTTCTGTGTCTGCCCGTGTTTTGTTACCAAATGAAACACAAGTCCTCCAGTGCTCTGCAAGGTTGGTAATTGTTGTATTGTCAGGTATCACATAACTCTGTTCCTGCCTCTCAAACTAATAAAGCACTAGTCTCTGGATAAGCCCAGTCTGTGATGTCATGCCATCCAGCAGAGAGCCACCAACAGACACATGCTTTGGGGAACAAAGACATCACCTAAAGCTCTGAGGTAAATCTAGTGAATAAGTACAGTGATGCATTCATGACTTGTCTCCATAGTGACTACGGGTATGAGAGGCACAGCAACAACCAGTGTGTCCCAGCCTTCTGGTTCAGCCCATCCTCCTTGTCCAAGGATTGCAGCATTGGTCAGAGCTACTTGAACAGTACTGGGTAAGTGAACCTTGCAGTCTCTCTGGTTTTGGTGACCTTGCAGTAAACAAGAGAACCTGGATGGTTCTTTTTTCTCTGCATCCCGCCTGGCTCATTTCCAATCTTATTCATGAGGTAATGTTTGCAGCAGCATCTGTATGGAACATTGCCTCATTCCTCAGAGGCAGAGAGAAGCGCATTAACATAAGTGACATGTAGATATTGTATTGCTATCAAGTGATGTATGATCCCTGGAGCCTAGACTTGGAGCTCCCCTTTGCTGCAGAATTAAAATACGCATCAAGAAGGTCTATCTGAGAGACAGCTGAACATTGAAAAGGACAGGTTCAAGGTATTTCACATCATTTTTCATTGAACCTCTTCGTATCTTACATCTCCTATTTAAAACAGCTTCCGGGAAGGCTCAGATGAGCAATTTTTAGCCTCTTTTTTTTTTTCCTCTGCCATTTTCACTCTGTATATACAATGCCTTGAGATTTCAGGCAAGCTACATGTGCTGGTTTCCCTTGGTTTTACCCAGAACAGATGGCAAGTGTTGGTTGCTTATGGTAGTATTGCTTTGCAAATGCTATTCTATTGTACATAGAATACTGTGAAACTTTGCACTGGCTGGTGCAAGATTGTGGTGTTCCTTCTCAGGCAGTGCAGGCCCTGAAGATTTTGCAAGGACTGCTTCTGAGTCATGGGTCCTGCATGCTTGATTGTTACGACAGAGTTGTTCATGGCTGGTTGATGTGGGTGGCTGAACAAAGTGAGGCTGCTGGCAGTCTGGAGTCACTTAACCTCAGAGACCCCCTTTCAGCTGAAAGGTTGCTATAAACATGGGATGTAATTACACGAGCCCTGGCCAGTATGACTGCTTGTAGCCCTCTTGACAAAAAGCAATAAGAAAATAGTTGGGGTCTATGTCTTCTTAACCAATCCTTTATTTTTGCTGTGAAAATACTACAAAGGGTTAATCTTCCTCAAAAACACTAGGAATAACCAAGTGCCTTGCTAGTTAGCTAACCTCTTCCAAGAAGAGCCAAGAGAAAAACCCATTCCTTGAATCATGTTTAAATTGGACTGGATAAAGCTCTTGGCAGGTTATTCCAAGTGCCTCCTAGCACAGTAGAGGCAGACAAAATGTAGTAAAAAGCATAATTAAAAAGCTGAGATGCAGGGGGCAATCCTGCAGGCATGGGGAGTTGGGGGAGTTCTCTGCCTTTTAGTTGGGCAGAATAATTCACCTCTACAATGTGTGACTGCTCTCAGTGATGCTGCTGAGAATCTCTGGAGAAGATTGTACTGTGATTTGTTTGGCTATCTCCAGTTTAATGAAGTGTTACATTTCTTTGATTCTTCCTTTCAGTGAGGGAATCATACAGGCAGTTAGCCTTTGAAAAAACACATGCATTAATATGGAGCAACAAAACAAAAACAAAACAAAGGAACTTTTCCGCCCACTGTGTGAGCCCAATCTCCTTTTGTTATTGTTCCCCAGGTACCGAAGGATTGTGTCTAACAACTGCACAGATGGCTTGCGAGAGAAGTACATGGCCAAGTTGGAGAAATGCCCTGGAAAAGCACCTCGGGGACTGCACATCCTCACTACTGATGGGAAGCTGGTCACGGAGCAGGGACACAATGCCACCTTCATTATCCTTATGGAAGAGGTTTGTTACTCAGCAAACCTTTCACTATGGGGCAGGACTGACACTCTTTTCCTTTATCTGTCAGGCTGCTGAGAGGAAAACAGCGATCAGGTGGGGTCGTGAAATAATGAACACTCCCGAGATTTAGAGAACTAATGAAAGAGGGTTTGTGTGAAATGTAGAAACCAATCATACTGGGTCAAGCCAAAGGAGTATTTGGCCGGTTATCATGTCTACCAATGGTGATGAAGCCAATGCTGAAGAAAGACAAAAATACGTTTCCCCACTAGCTGCTTGCTGCCTCCAGTGAACTGCAGTTTATGGTGTTTGTGAGGCAGAAATAGTGTCCCTGTGCTTAATAATTCTGTTTCTGGGATGAAAAGCTTTAGCTGAAGCTTTGCAGTGAAAGGTTAAGAACAGGGGAATATTTTCAAACTCATGGGGAGCAGTGAGTTATGTTTTGCAGGAACTGAGCCTCTTCAAACCACCTCTGAGCTCCCTAACCCTTATGCGTTTTATTTATAATGTGGTATGATTCACTCTGTAGCCAACAGTAGCAGAAGTGATATCAGGCCATGCTGGTGCCTGAAGCATCAAAATATTGTGGCACTTCTCGTGATCTCTCTGAGCCAGGTACCCCTCTGCTTGGCAAACGTGTATGGTGCAGCCTGTGTCACCAAAGCTTGTGGCTCAGTGGAGGGCTGGATAGCTGAGGAAGGCACCTGGTGTGTATTCAGGCTGACAGGAAGATTTTTTCAAATGATCTTATACCTCTTCTGGTCTGTGATTTGGTTTGGTGTTTAGAGATATATGTGACCACACCACAAAAAGCCCTGCTGTGTTTGCACCTGCTGCATTCCCCTGCTGGCGTCTGACTGCCTGTGAAAGGTGTCATTGGAGGTCCAACAGTGATTTTTCCAGAATGGCTTGTGTTACATTTGTTTTCTGTTTAAACGGAAGAGTCGGCACAGAACCTTACTTCTAACATCTTTGTGTGTCTCCGGAGGGACAGCTGGCGAGTGAGGTGATGTTGGAGAACCACAAGTAAATTTTGCCTTCTACTCTGTCCTGTGTACTTCTGTTAGGGACAATACTGGAGACAGCTGGAAGCCAGGCATGTTATGGTCGTGAACATAAGAATAACAACACAAGGACAGACTAGACGCCTGTTCCCTAAGTATCCTGGCTCTGACAACAAGCAGCAGTAGGTCTCTGAGGAAATCATATTAGAACAGTGCAAGCCTGGTGTTGCCAGTCCCAGGAGTAGCCTCCATTGGCAACTTAGACCTTGAAGAATACAAGAAGCTATTGTAAATCTGAGCGTACTGCCATGGAGAAGTTTTGTCTCATGATACCTTGTTATTTTTTTAAAAACACACACTTCTATTTAAATTCTTACACAGTAACCAAATGTTTCATTGGGACCACACTAATCTGACAGGGCCTCTTTACATATTTCCTCAGGGGTTCATGCATGCTCTGCTTTTATACAAAGGGGAGTCCTTGCCTACCTGGCTGATTCTTTTATATTCTGCAAACTTGACATGGTAAGACGATTTGTATAGACACTGTGAGTGGGAGTTCAGAAAAGAACAGACATAATCTCAAAATTAGGAATCTAGTAGTAATTTATTAAGGAACTCAAGCAGAACTGCTGCGTACAAAGAATGATAAACAGATAGGGAATAAGGCAGCAGTCAAGGTAGCTGAAGAGTGGAGTCTTTACAAGGCTTTAGAGATTGAAGAGGCAGCTGAATAAATATATGAAGGCGTTCACTTTGTGTCCTTTATTAAAAAATAAGGATAGTTAGAAAAACATTTCATTGAAACTTTTTTTAAGGGAAGAGGATTTTCAAGAACATGTCTTTGTGGGTGAACAGCTTATTCCACAGAGAGTTGTGTGTTGAGTTTGTTTCTTAAAAGAATAGACATTTTAAGAGGAAAAAGGAAACAAAACAAGAGCACTGAGATTTTGGACAAAAGTATTCCAGTTTTTCAGTGTGAACCTGAGACAAATGAATTGTCATCAAAGTATTCCTTGTTCTTTGGAAGAAACAATTTCTGTAGAAGTCTTAATTATTACATAACTTGCTGTCATACAGATTCATTCCTGCCTCCCTCCACCTTTGCTGATCATTCTGTTTCTTGGTGGGTTATTTTGCACCTATGTCTCCACACCCTTTCTGAGCCAAACAGCGATCTGACAAGCCCTCTGATGAATACCTCTGTGTGGTCTCCATTCACCCTTCCTGCGGTTTTAGACTAACCCTGATCAGCAACTTTGTGATTAGCCATCAGTTCTTTTCTACCTTCTAGTACACACCCTCAACATATTGATGTGACTCACCTGTATGCTGTGACAAAGGTGCTTGTGTCACCTTTGTGTGTAACTTTATCATAGTTAATTGAGAACTAAATTTCTCAGAATTTATAGATTTAACTTTATTAGTATTACTCACAATGGTAATTCAGAATATGTGCATGGCAATCACAACAGAGAAGAGAATGCAGAATGACTGATGAATTTGCTGTGTTTTTAGAAATATGGAGCTGGACTGTGATTTGGACTGTGTGTACATGAGAGGGAACATGAGCAGATAAGAAGTTTTTTTAATCTTTTTTTTAAATCAAAGTTTGAGTTTGAGCACAAAGGAATAATAGACTGCCAAATTGCTGTTATATAGAGTAGTATTCTTGACTAGAGCTATGAATGTAGTTTTGCACCTGATCTTTTTCATGCATCCCCAGCTCCCCTCTGGAGGGTACATAAACTGCCCTCAGGCCTAAATATTTGTTGATGTGGCAGCTCCAGTTACTGAACTGTTCTGTTCCCTTGTCTTCTGCTTATGCCATCTCCCATCTTCCCTGTTTCAGTAATTACAAGGTGATGGCAAAGCTTTAAAACAGGGTTGTAATTGCAAGCTAGCTGAGAAGGCAAACAGTGACTATTCAAAGAACAACTTTGAGCAAGTACTGAAGCTCTGCACATCTGTTAGAATATTGCTAAACTGTGTTTGTAGAAAGAGATAACCACATCCATGTCATATTTGTATGCAAACAATTTGAGAGCTTCATTAGAAAAACCATAATACGTCAAGTATATACATTCCACTACCCCCCACACGAAGCGGGGGTGGTTAGATGAAATATAGCTCTTAACTTCAGAAAGCCAAAATTTCAACCACTTTTCTGTTTCTACAGTTTTTGTCACTTTGCTAGTGTGGCTTCTGGGCAGAAAATCTTTCCTAGCCTGGTCTGGATGGGGAGATGCCTTTGAAGGGGTGTTCCATGGCAATACTACTCTCCACCCCGTTCACTATCCTTTGCCTGCTCGCTGATTTCAGCATGCAGAGCTCCAGTCTTTGTGATAGCCTCTAGCTCATTCTCTTTTGGTAGTTTATGGGGTTCAAAGCAATAAAATGTGCCTCTCAAATATGTATGGGAGCAATGATTTTTTTTCAATTTGAAATGCCTCCACTTCATTTCTATTTTAAGTTATATTCATAAATTCCAGAATACCTGACATCATGTGTGGGGCTAGCACACTTGTTTTAGTATTTTATATACTGGATATATGGTATCCAAGAGGTATGGAAAGGAAAAGGAAAACATGATTGGTGTGATGGGCAGGCTTTGCCTTGAAGACCCAGCTCTCATAGCTGGGTGGATAGATCATCTGCTACTGTTTAGTCACGAAAAGTCTGTTCCTGCTTCTCCGCTTCAAACCTTCTCATTTCAGATAGAATGATATTGGAGAAGCAAGGAGGAAATAGAAAAAAGAATTGTAAGGCATGAGAGAGGAGCTGCCACGATGGGTGCAAGAGATTTCAGCCTGACGTCACCAGTGATGAATCCAGCCCAGATCAAATTTTTCTCTTCTGTTCAGTATCTTCCATATGAGATGAACTTGTGATCTTAGTATATTCCCTCGAGAAGTGGTTTTGAAAGGTTTAACAAGCTGTGGGAACCTTTCTGTCAAATAACAATATCCTAAGAGTGTAATTTTGCCCCTGCTAGAGGATTTTTTAGAGTGTCTTAAAGAACCCTCTGTCAAAATGGTGTTATTAGCTACTCAATATTTTAGATAGGTTTTAGTGTCCCTACCCACTTTATTCCTCTCTGGTTTTTTTTTTCTTTGTTTATATTGTGGTTTTAATATCCTAGTAGGACAGAGGTGAAAATGGTGCCCTGATAAAGTCAATAGACAAAACTCCCCTGGCTCCTGTGGAATGGTAATGATGGATCAAGGAAGGAGAGAGATCTAACATACATAACCAAATATCTATATTTCAAAACCTACATGTAATAACCTTGATTATATGGGTGTGTACCTGAAGATTTCAAGTACACACTCAAAGCAAAATCGCATCTGAAAAATATCCTGCCTACACGCTGATTTGTTAATGCAGGCATGGCCTATGGGGCAGATGAAGTCTGTAAGGCATGCTGTGGTCATAATTATACACACAGGGGATCTGCTGCAGTGTAGTCTTGCTTCGTGTCTGTGCTCCCAGGTTTCCATCCAAAGGACAAGATCAGGTGTACTTTCAGGACTGGGATCAGTAACACAACACAGCATCCTGCCTGTGTCAGTACTGCCATTGCCACTTACACAGGTTGATGGCAGCTGCCAGTAAGACAGCAACTCCTGTGAGTTTGGAGTCAGTGGGAGGCAAGAACTGGGTCTCCTTGCCTTTCATGGATGTTTCTGTCTCTGCGGGAGCCTTTGTTGTGGACATTTGGTCTCAGTTGATGATCATTTGGTTTAAAACACCCTGTGAGCTATTTAATCCTGATTTAAGGACCTCTTTTTCCACGATCCAACCACTATTCTGACTGCATCCTAGCACGGTAAGAGGTCATGATCCAAAATGGATCTGTGCTATGTATGAATGTGTTCAGACTGTATGAAATATTGCTTATGGATGTGAGATTTGTAGTCAGAATTTAGGCTGCAAGCCGTGTGTTTTGCCACACACAGGTAAGCTTGAAAACCACTGCTCAGATGAAAGCTGGTGGTGTCAGCTCTAAAACTTTTAAGGACTGTCACAGGTGTGGTTGTCCCAAGCAATCTTTTCACTTTGTCTGATCTGCAGAGTTTTTCTAGGAAGTTATAGTTTGTTTGCATGGTCTGAAGGCTTTAGTGAAAGCTGTGAGTTCAGTGGTCTTTTCCAGTGAGTCCAGTGGATGTAGGACCCTGCAGGAGCTGAGCTGGCTGTGAAGGGATTGAAACAACATCAAAACTGGCTGTGAGTTGCATGGTTGCTTCCCTCCCTTGCATCAGTTTGTACTGGAACTGCACCTTAGTTTTGATCCTAAGCCTGTGAACTTAGAGCTATAACAGGTTTTATGAGAAGGCCATGAAACATTTCTGAATTTCCTATTAAAAAAATCAAAACAAACAGAAACCAAAACAGTTAAATCTAGGAGCGGAGATTTTTTGAAAAATTTTTTTTTTTTTGCTTTGGAATCTAACTCTCATCCTCAACACATCTGAGGATTGGTTTCAGTTTTGAGCTAGGAGCATCGCCAAAAGGTAGAGGTATCTTCTTCACCTGTAATAAATACATTTGAGACCTTTCATGGAAGGAAATGACTTGGGCCAACACATCTTCTATGTATGCAGAAAGCTACAGAGATTTAATTTGAGGTGTAGTTTTATTTCAGTTTAGTGAAATCACTGCAGTGGGCTTTAGCTTTGTTGAAATTAGCCTTGTTTTGTGTTACTTCTAGTCAGCTGATGACAAGTATAAAGTAAGGCTGCAAAAACTGAAATAACAGACATTTCTACAGTTTGGCTACTGTGGTTTAAACCACAGTATAAATTAAAACAGTGCAGCAGTTGCCTCTAGACAGTACCTGCAATGCTTGAATCTCTTGTTTGTTGTTCCCTCCTTTGTTTAATAGCTATCATTGACAGTAATTCTAGAAGGGATTTTCTCGTTGTCTGCTTCATTCTGCTGTGTATCCAGGCCCTATGACTGACATTAGACAAAATCTGTCAGTCCTCGGTGTGGGACTTAACCTGTATAAATTCAGCCATCCTGAAGTTCATGTCTAACTGAAACTAGTCATCTAGACTCTGTCATCAGGGTCCAGGGATGAATATTTGCAGAAGATGATTCATGTCACCTGTCTCAGTTATCTTAGGGTGGGATGTGTTGGTCTCTTGCTGTCTGTCTTTCTCTCACTGACTGTACAGGAAGCCTGGAAAACTAACTTAAACTATACTTACAGCATCTCAGTGACTAGGTTGTTTTTCTTTGGAACATCTTGGAGAGCCACTTCGACCATTGTCCTGTCTCCAAAGTGTTCCCAATGCTCTCATGCACACCTGGGTATTGCTCTCTAATTAGCATCTAGCCTAATGTCAGTGTAGTGCCTCCCGTCTCACTGCCTCTGATGGAGGTACTTGTTGGACACCACCCGGTCAACGAAAGGCTGTGCAAAGCCCTGGCCACTTCAGTGGCACATAATCCCCAACCATGCATTGTATTAGAGGATTCAAATATGGTCCTCTTGATCTATGCACGTTTGGCACTCTGCCCTCCCAAAATCTCTAAGCCCAGTATCGCAGAATAACATCTCTTTCCAGGTATAAATGTTTGGCTTTTCTAAGCATTGCTAGTATGTGATTACCTGATGTTGATGTGAGTCTGGCCCCTTTGGGGAATGACAGAACAAAGCTAGGCTTTTTTGGTTATGAGTTTGTATCAATGCTAATAAAATGGAACTGAGAAGTGGGATGGAAGGTAATATAAGTCACTCTTATCGGCCCAGTTTCTTAACACAACCTTCTCTGTTGCAGGGTGATCTCCAGAGGACAAACATTCAGCTTGATTTTGGAGACGGCATTGCAGTATCGTATGCTAATTTCAGCCCTGTTGAGGATGGCATCCGGCATGTGTATAAGAGTGCTGGAATCTTTCAGGTGACGGCATATGCAGAGAACAGCCTGGGCTCTGACACTGCTGTCCTCTTTCTGCATGTGGTCTGTAAGTACTTCCAGCTGCTGGATTCCTTGGATGAAAAACCTAACCTCACTGAAAATTGAATGAAGGTGAAGGGAAGTTTCTTTTAGCACAAGTATTTGCAGTCCTCACAGATACAGAGAAGAGTCTGAAAATGTTTCTTGGGCTTTCTGAAAGGATCAGAGACCAAACAGTATATGAAACAAAGTCCAAATCTGTGTTTTCAATATGCTTCCAATACCAAGAGGTTTAGATTAAGCTACTAAATTTTGAGTCAGTTATTCAGGATTTGGGAGTTTACAGTGTTTATTAAATAAACCAAGAGCATTATGCTAAGCATACTTCCTGGGATATGAATGTACTGAGGACTAATGCGCTACTTTTCATATTTCGTGTGTTTGACATACATCCCTGACTTTTCCCTCCTATTTGGTGAATCAGTGCTATTTCTCTCCACTTGGCTCATGAGCATACTCAAATAGAGAGCCCCAAGCTGGCATTCTCAAAGTCCCAGAAGAGAGCAGAGGGTGCATAACACAGGATGAGACCAGGAAGATTCCAGTTCTTTGTCCTGCTCTCAGACTAATAGACCTCCTGGGCAGAGAGTTCTGTCTGTGTTCAGATGCACTTCATTGGTTTTGCCCCTAATGGTGTTCACAGCTACATCTGTCTTCCCCCTTAGCCTGTCACATGTCTCCTAGCGTATCTTTTGCTTGATCTTTTCTACTGGAAGGAAGCAAGTCAGAAATTTCCAAAACTCAAGAACTTTTTTCTTCTTCTTAATTTCAAGATCCCTGTGTGAAGGAATAAATGTTCCTTGAAGCTTTTATTATGCTCATAATTCCCTCAAAGTCAATCATGACTGCATTTAACAACCTGTTATTAGAGCATTAACTGTTTTTTCCTTCACCTTGGGCCATTAGCTGACAAAAGTGATGGTTACCTGGTAATAGCAACCAGCGTTGTATGGATTATCTGATTTTTCTCATAGGAACTTCTTTTTCATGGTGAGGATTTTAGAGCAGAATGCAACGAGGGGCAGTCACTTGGCCTGGTTGTTCTGCTCTACCCTGTTTTCTTCAGCCTCTCAGATCTCTCCTTTGAATTTTATAACATTCTTAGGTGGCCATCTTATCTTCATTATCACTGCAGAAATATTTTGCAAGCATTTACATTTATGCTAACACTGAAATAAGACGATACCTCAGTACGAGATTTTTAATATATTTGGATGTACTAGTCAATATAGGATGTTTGACCTTGAAACTCAGATGTACAGACAGAAATGTCTGCTATACAAATCACCGTTATTATACGATCTGTCTGGTGCTGGAATCCGGTGCTGAAGAAACTCTTTGGCTTCAAGCAACAGTAGTTTTCTACCCTGTAGCTTTATCAGTCAGTCAACTTTTCACTTTTCTAGAATCTGCTGTGAAGTCGCTCATCTCTTCATTTAAAGGAACTGAAGATGTTACTGGTTTTCCTCTTGCATGCACTTTCACAAAATACTTTGGGGAACCTGTTATTCTTGGGAACCCAGAGTACTTGATTTCAGAAGTGACTTGCTGGTAGACACCCTATGGGAAAGGGGGAACCAAAAAGAACAAATCTTAAGGAGCCAAAAGCAAGATTCGTGTCCCGTTGTGCTTGGAGCTGTATGTTCCAGTGGTAAAAGAACAGCTCTTGCTCTCCAAAATGCATGTAATCCAAGTAGGTGGAGAAGTGATTAGTGTCCAAGATTTCATGCTTGAAGAGCTTAGAGGTAACACAAGAATGTCACCTGAGTTAAAATCAACAGATTAATTCACAGAATTTATGTCTTATCCACAAAAAAATCTGACTTTCTTATTTCGTCCTTTTGTCCTCACAATGATAACCTGTCAGTTTTCTGTGTTTTAAAAGGTGTCATCCAGAAAGACTCAGTAACACTGTCTGATACACAGCAGTTATCAGCTGAAATTCAGCACCAGTAAAAACGAAAGACTAAACAGGAAGGAAAACAATGGAAATAGCAAAAGCTTTAAACAAGCTAACAAACAAAACCTCAGTATTCTTTACACATGTTATTTTTTCTGGAGAGGAACTGGCTTCTTAATTCTGGACTTCATGCCCTGGACTCGTTCACGACATTTGCATTTATTAGACACAACTTTGCATTGATACTTTGTTATTTTGTAAGTCTTTCAGAAGCAAGTTCTTTGAATGGTTACATGCTTTCATATGCCAGTGCACACATCTTTCAAGTAGTTCTTAATTTTTTGCTAGTGGTAACTCACTCCCCAAAGACTTCTCAAAGTCAAGCCAAAGTCAAAAACATACCAAGGATTTCCAAAACCGTGAATATTTCTTTTGGAGACCTTCTAAAGAACTGTCAGGGTGTATTTTATCAAGTCATTAATGCCTCATATATAATCAGATTTAAGCCATCTTGGCTAAAGTCATTTTCCCACAAATCTTGGTAGCCCAGTGGATATATTTCCAAGAAGTGACCTTCTTTCTCTCTTGTGGTCCATCCCTCAAGCATTCAACAGCAGCTTGCTCTATCCAGTGCAAAGCCCAGTTCATTGTTCTCCCTCAAACTGCATTTAAAAAGTTATTCTAAACACTGCCTGAAATTAGCACTGTGGAAAATATGCATTTTTGGCTCCCCTAGGATTATGAGTGAGAAAAAACATGGGGTTTTTTTGTTAATCTGGCATCCTTCTCTGTTGCTTTATTGACTGCTGAAATTAACTTGTATTGCTAGAACAGAGTCTCACTGCTGACATAAGACCTTTGATTTATTTAAAGGAAGCATCCTTGTTCACAACTGCACAGGGAGGTTTTAACTCAAAGCCTCTAATAATGAACTCTTTCTTCCCACAGGTCCAGTGGAGCATGTCCATCTGAGTGTCCCCTTTGTCGCTGTCAGAAATAAGGATGTCAACATTACTGCAGTAGTTTGGCCCAGCCAGGCAGGCACGCTTACCTACTTCTGGTGGTTTGGTAACAGCACCAAGGTACAGCTGCCCTTTGGTTCATTTTCACTTCCTAAGCTTGTTGCACCAGGCAGGGAACTCTTTCAGCCCTAATAAAAACTTATTACCTTTGCTTGCTTTGTGTTTTAGTTTTTTCCTTATCTAAAAAGGATTGTCATTATCTGAACTTCAGCCTTTGTGAGTTTATTTCCTCCTGTCTCGTGTTGTTCTTAGGAGTCATTATTTTTTTACATCTGGTTGTTTTCAGCCCGTGAAGACGACTGTTATTACCAGTGTTCACTTGCAACTTAACTAAATATATACCACTATATATGGGATAATACTGGCTTTCAACACAGTGTTTAAAAACAGCTGGTGTTCAAATAAGCATGGGGGTTTCCATTATGTACCAGTATGCAGTATATAATGCTGGATTCCAACACAATACTTTAAAGCTGTTGGTGTTCAAATAACCAGTGATATGTAGAATTTCAGGCTGCACTCTCAATGAATTGTTTGTGTCCATCTGTGACTATTGTTCACAGTCTTGGATATATTAGAGAGAGAGGTGAGACTTCTTTCTAAAGAATTTTCAAATGATTGGCAAAGATTTACTATAAAGAGATTTTTTATCAATAATTAAAGTAGGTGAAACTACAGGTTGCAGTCATGCTTTCAAATGGAGAGAGCAGGATTGCTTGTTAGGTACAGGTTTTATTGCAGGCTTTAGGGGTGAGACAACAGACAGACAGGCTCTATCCTCCATTATTACAGTTGTGAAATGTACAGCTGATAATTTTGCAATGTAGTGTCTGCTGTTATTTACAAAGGCAGTTTAAATCACTTCATTGAGTTGCAATTGAAGGTGGGCACTAAGGTGAGATCACAGTAGAAAAAAACAGATTTTACATGAAACATGGAACTTGAGATAAAAAAGAACAGGCACACAAGTATTTTTTCTTTGACAAAGCTGCTTGTGTTTTAATCTCACCCTAGCTACCAACAGTAGCAGGAAGGAAAAAAAAAACGGTAAATCCTGTGTCTACGGGATTTTACATCAAGTTAGGAAGCTCACTGTAAACTCCCCTGTTTTTGTGGAAGCATAATTCAGGTACGAGAAGAGCTAAGGAACAAAAACAACTTACTAGAACTTGGCAAGTTGCTGTGCACTGAGCTATGGCAATCACCCACATACACGCATCTAGCCTATGACAAGTACCAGGTATTTCCACATAGTTTATACTGCACTGAAAGAGGGGGATGCAAAATCACATTACAGTTCAGATATTTTTGGCTCAGTGCTCACACATGGACAGCCATTAAAGTATATCTGAGACAATTTAAGTACTGGTAACTTGATCATCTGCTTAAGCCGTCCAGTGTGTCTATGTACCAGAGTTTTCCTGCCATTGCTTTTGTCCTTAATATGGAAGTTGGTTGTGAATAGGGCCTTAAAAAAGATTTTTTGAAATAGAAAGTAATCTGGAAAAGATAGAGCAAACCAGTGGTGTTTGCAGAAGATTCCTGTGCAGCTCTCATGGTGCTTGCATCTGGGTTGTAAATGTGATCTGTTATCTGTTTTATTTTCTATCTCAAATTTCAGACCCATAGGCAACAGAGTACAAGCAGATATGGATGTTTTTGGGATGGATGCTTTGGACATAGCTGTACATGAAGTAGCTGATCGTGATGATACCTTGGGGTGATTGTACATGTTGCTGAAAGATGTTGAGGTGTGGATTAGTAAAGATGGTACCAGTTACCTGTGGCCAAATCAAAGACCCAGAGCACCTTTCATTCTTTGAGAAGTGTTACCTCCAGCTACCTCATCAAATGTGCTTCAACTCTGACAGAAGTATGGCAAAGGTTACAGACAGAAGAGCAGCAGCCAGCATTTTTTTCAGGACAACAGTCTGCATCACATCAAAATTCCTTCTGGGATGTTTAATGTACATGTCAGATCCTTCTCTGTGCCCACTCATAGGCAAATTGTGGTGCCGTTAGTACAGGTGGAAGATGGGGACGCTGATTTGTACATGAATTACAGAATGAGGTGTGTAATACTGTGCATAGTGACGGTATTATTAGGTGATATATTCTGGTTTCATTCTGAGGGATTACAGCTTCTTTTCCTGTTCAGCCTGTAGGCATCCCAGGCAGAACCAGATGTGTCTTGTGTTGCTGTGCAGTTTCACTAAGGTACTCTCTGTGCTGCTGCACAGGTGAATGTTGTCTTAGACTCAAGTGACCTGGCTGAGGCTCTTCTGCTGCCCTCCCCACCCTGCTGGAACCATTGTACTGGACTTCTGCTGTGCTAATTTTTGCAATATACCCAAAGACCAATTTGCTTGGATTAACACAGGTCTAGTTTAATAAATGTGTCCAGCTGTCTAATAGGTTTGAGCAAATGAACCTTAAACTACTTGATTTAATTTAGAGTTTGCATCCAGGTCTTGGTGCTTGAATTAAAATTAAGGAGTTGGCTGAATGTTAAAACTCCACGGTGGAGGTGAAATCATCCATGATAATGGAATGTCCAGCATACACACATACAAAAAGGAAAAAACATGATTCTAAAGGCCAGATTGGTTCCTCTCATCTGCCTTTGCACTGAATTACAACCTGTAACCTCCAGGAAGATTGCTGATGTCACTGTAGATTGATATAGGCCCATTCTGCTTGTCCAGGGTGTGTGTATGTCAAAGTATATGTTAGCTAGGCCTCTAGGGCTAGCACAAGCTGGCACACTTGCTGACTTGGTCTGTGAGTCCCCTGTGATCAAACAGATTTTATTTTTTCTCTACTGCTTTTTCATCTCATGGATGAGGGTTTCAGAGGAAGATGGCATTCTACAGGATGGGGAAATGTGTTTTCCAGTCTGGCCTATGCTGGTTGAAATTTTGATTTGGCTATGAAAATGGTATATATGTCCACTGTTGTGAAATGCAGGCAAGTTGGCAGTCTGATGGGATGAAGTGTGGGAGCTGGAACGTGAATGTTCAGGGGTTTTCCACTGGAAACAAACTGACAGTGTGGTGAAGGGACGATAGAAATGGTACATGGTTTTATCTGTGCTCTTAGACCTCTGTGTGCTTTTGTAATGGGGGATAGTATCACTATTTCTGTTTTAATGATTTAATCTAAACCAATAGGTTTGTCTATAGACCAGCTGTCAGATCAATGGCACTGCGAGGGCTAGACCTTTGATTTTCAGTATGCAAATCTCTTTTCCCAAACAAGGTGCACTTTTCTCATCTAGGTGTGTATCAGTGTGAGAGTTTTCTGTGTAAAGAGCAGGGCCGTAGTGCTGTCAGGGACATGTGTTTAAGAAGGTGTGGATAAAGTCAGCCTTCTCTGCCAGGGCTCTGAGCTGGCTTAAATGCAAGTCAAATTTACTCTGGAAACCATTCAGCCACATTCAGACAGCAGTGTCAGCAGTATTATGCCATGCTTTCAGCCTGGTTAGCATAGTTTGCCAGCTCATGGCTGGAGCTTAGCTTACAGGGTCGAAACATGGACAGGGCAATAGTGGGTGCCCTCACTCTGTCCTGAGCAAAGTTGCTCTGAGATAGATAGATGGATTTGTGCTCATAAGAGCAAGGGCTCATCCTGAATCTGAACAAGACAGATTGTTTGAAGAAGCATCTGCATCTTTGGTTTATGTTCAAATAGTGGTTTGAGCTGGACCCTGTGTTTTGTACAGCTGATACAGCAACTGTGCGGCATGTACATGCGTGTGTGTGTACAATGCTGCATTCTGCGGTGCTAATTCTGCAATTGATGACTGTGCTCTACTGAGGTATTCATAGCATCATGGGTTGCAGTTCAGTGGAAGAATATTTCGGGAAGCATTTACTGAAGTGAGAGAAACCTTTGCCAGTGGGATGGTTCTCACTGGGTGGTGTTTGGGCCACATTTAGGCCTTAGCAGGGCATGCAAGCTTGGAGCACCATTTCTGCATCGGGGAGGAAGGATATTGTTGCCTATTGGATTAGTCAGGAGCGTGTTGTGATCTGGAGTTAATCTCATTCTGATTTTGATATCACCATCTGTGTTTACCTCTTTCAGCCCCTCATCACCTTGGAGAGCAGCATCTCATACATCTTCGCCGTGGAGGGGATGAACACTGTCACTGTGCAGGTTTCTGCGGGCAACACCCTCATCCAAGACACCAAGGAGATCGCAGTACATGGTACCCTCAGCCTTTTACAGTCAGATCTCAGGGGTTATCTAGAGGTGAAGAACAGACAGTCAGTGCTAAACCAAAATGAACTTAGTGCCTGGAGGAACCTCTGAAGACAAACTGTAAAGTAGCTTAGATGTGTCTAGATTACAAAATACAGAAGCAAATTGAATGGGGCAGCTAGCTAAATTTGTAAGCTCAGCACTGAAGTAAAGTGGCTAGTGTCTTCTTTGCCTGTTCGTCTGTCTGTACACCCTGACTGGGAAGTGCAAAAGAAAAACACAGAGCGGTAGCCAGGTTGCCTTCCCTCTGCTTCCTAGCTGTATAAAGAAGTAGTCATAGTGCATCGTTAAGGTGGCCTGAATATAGCTGGTGTTTCTCTTTATACAATGGCTGTATAAATGGCAGGGGTCTGGAGTGGTCTGGAAAACAGGCGGCAGAAATGACTGTGTTGTTGGTATGTCTGCTCATCTTCCATGCCACAGCTGGAGATCGGAGTGTGTCCACTGGACTTCCCTGTGGGTAACGTTTGGTATGTTCTTGCCATATCAGCACATCTTGGTCTCCAAAAAGTACCCTTTGACACACCACAGAGCTTACCCAGTTTGGAGCTTGACAGAAGCTGAGTGGAAGGGCTCTCTCAGTAGTTTTGGCCAGGATTTTGAGATTTCTCCAGAGAATAATTTTCACTTCAGGCTAGTCTTCTTTTTCCTTATCCAGGTTTTGGCATCCAGAATTTGAGGGCAAGGTTTTCTTTGGATAGCAAGTTTTATTGAGACACCTGGGCTTCAAATAACTGAGATTGTAGTGTGTCATTGAACTATGTGTGTCTTGCTTCAGTAATTAAAAGATAAATAAATGTCTTGCTGGTGACTGGGAAGGTATATGTTCAGATTTAACAACCAGCTAAATAGATATTTATTGATTGCCTGGTGGTGAAATGCAATGGATTTTAATGATTTGTTAACATGATTTAGTAATACCCAATCTCACTATTAGCAAATGTAGATAACCCTCTACTTGATCATTTTGAGCATTGCAAAGTGCTGTCTTTACTTCTGGGAAACTTACATCTTTCCACTAGTTTCTGGAACAAATCTGAATCAAGCGTATCTGAGGGGGGTGCCCACAGGTGATCTTGATCTTTGTAGTTGTGAGGTAAAGATCCTGTAAGTCCCACAGAGTGCTCCTCACTCTCTGTTTTTAAACACCTTATAAGAATTTTTGCCATTTTATTTAAAAGACCCAAAGCTTTGGGCTTTATCACAATGAGAAATTGATCTAGTTGGAATGTTCAAGTAGTCCTGTGCAGCGCCATGCTGCAGACTGACCTGGTCTAAGGAAGCAGTCCTTCCAGTCCCCCAGTCTGGTGATCAGTTCAAGTTTGAGCACATAAATGAGTGACACCTTTAATAAACATGCACTCTGCTAAATTTGTTTCCTAATCTGTGTCCTGTGTTAAATTATTATGGCTCTAGGCAGGAAGGTATGGCTTGCTGGTGTTAGCAGTGGAGAAGATTTGTTCAGAGTTTTCTCAGATTGGGATTAACAGACCAGAATTTACTCAAAAAATAAACTGGACATGGTATGGAGTGTTTAAAAGTCAGAGACTTTATATATCAGGGTCTGGGTTAAGCCTTCAGAACTTGAGAGAGTTTTCCTCCTCTTTAATGCTTATTTTATTTAAAAATATACTGCACCATCTAAAAAGAAAGAACAGATCTTACAAATGATGCAACATAAATGCTGTGCTGGCGCATCCCTGCTATTCTGTGGATTTCCTCATTTATACTCTTGCTAGTTTATCTTGATTTAAAACTGATACCTTGTTACAAATGATTAATGGTACTTATTTGAAGTGTCTGGAGATCAGGTGCTTCAAGGTGAGGCACAACATATCTCCAAAAACAGAAAGAAGTGTCTTCTACCCTGAGAACTTGTGTCTGAGTGTGATTCCCAACTTGGATCTGTGCATCCCACTGGCCCAAATCCATTGTGCACAGCTGTCAGAAGAATTCCAGGTTTGGTCTCTGGTGACACCAGAGGGGAGAGTTGGAATTGCAGAAAAATGTAAATTGTTCTGTATTTGAAGTCAAGGAAGTTTTTCTTCCTCCCTGCAATCAGTCAATTAGGAAGTAATTTCAGTGTGTTTTATGAATAGCCATTGCTTGATTAGCCAGTCATTAGCACCACTGGGTTCTGATTTGTTGGGGTATTAACCACTCATGGCTTCCCTCCAGGAGAGCAAACAGATAATACCTGCTTTCGAAAGCATTACTTACAGTAAGTGTTCATTCTGCAGAGTGCAATGTGTGCAATTGCACAGATCTTCCAAATTTCAGCCAGATGCTGCCTTATTTACTGGTCAACTTCCTTGTAAAGCAGGATCTGATGAAGTTGAGTGGCAAAATTACAAAGCCCAGGGGTGTCACAAAGGGAAGGCATCCTCTCACCTCCCTCATTCTTTCTTCTGTTTCTTCTGGGGAAAACCACAAGTTGACATTAGAGCAAAATGTCCTTTATAAGAGCCTTTATAAGAATTATTTCCTTGCAAGCTTTCTGTCCTCCTTAGAGTTAGCCAGCCCTTTTACTTCCTTCAGCCTTTCCTCTCTCTCTTGCTTTAAGATAATTTAATTGTGGTCTTCCTGTTGTCTTCTGCACCCTTGGCTGTACCCTGGACACTGCCCATTTGATATCCTCATAAATACTACTTTTCTATTCCAGAGTATTTCCAGTCTCAGCTCCTGTCATTTTCTCCCAACTTGGACTACTATAACCCTGACATCCCTGAATGGAGACAAGACATTGGCAAAGTTATCAAGACAGCTCTAGCACAGGTGAGCGTCTGTTTCTTCGTAGTAACATTGAGCAGGCTGTTAAAACATGCACTTTTTCAACATGCTATCTTAAAAGAATGGGAAAGAACAGCAGTAATGAAGCTATCATTTTGAATCGATAAAAAGCTTCTTAATATGCTGGATCTTTTTATGGAGGCAAACTATATTGGGAATTTTGTGGAAATATTGTAATTACTTTTATTAATGTTTCTGTGGTGCTTTTTAGCTTTTAATATCCCTAAGGACTTTACAAATTCTGGATTGTAATAGAATCATTATTATTCTTAATTTGCCAAACTCATATTAGAGTATCTACTGTTTTCTACTCTGAACATTTGTGTAGTGTTACTGTGTATTGTTAAACAGCTGATCCACTTCATCCCAGAAGACAGACATTGTAGTATGTTGGATACACGAGGAAGATATTTCTACCTTGTTCTGATACTCAGTCTTCTGATGCAGCTAAGTGTAGCAACTGGTGAACGTTATAAAGCTCTAGTCCCTTTCCAGCTGGGGCAAAAAATGAGCATACAGAGGGAAAATAAACTTACTTTTAAAATACAGGACAAAGAGAGACGTCTGTGGGTGGAAGATACTGAATCTTCCTTTGGGATTAATTAGAATATGTAAACGAGCATTCATATTCTTGCAGGAAAGGGGACAGAATAATTTATGATATCAGATAGCCAGGGACTTTGGTTTTGTGTGAAATCAGGAGATAGATATGGGCAAGGTTTTGTGTTTTTTACATTCTGCCAAAAACGTATCTGGATTTTTTTTTTTTTGCTTCAGCTACAGCTGATCTTAGAAATGGAGGCTGATTATTTTTACAGGGAAAGTACATTCCTGCTCAGCTTTTCTCAGCTGAAGCCCACTCACAATTCCCAGTTTATGTTTCCTTGATTATTTCCCATCCTGAGAAAACATGGAGTTCATTGGTTTAAACTATTGTTCCCTTTTACTGTATTTAGAGTAAACCTTGCAGAAAAAAATAAATTAATTAGGCTGTAACTATGAACTGTTACAGGCAACAGTAGAAATCATGTAGAAGTGCTTGCTTGTATATCCTTTTAAGACTGTTTGATTGCAGCCTGTGGTCTATGCTTATAGGACAGATGACCAGGTATGGGCTGCCCCATTGATACATTTCGGTTCAGGAATGAGGCCAAGGAGCTTGAGGTGGGGTAGGACCGGGGAGCTAATGGAGTTAGCCTCATACAGCAGAGAGTTTCTGAGGGAGGAGGGAGGCTTCCAGCTGTACTGAGGGTGCACAGCTTGGATTTGGGGAGAGAGGGCAGTAGCTTCAGTGGGAAGGCCGTGCTGAAGACAGTTGTGAGAGTCAGATGTGGAATTGACTCTTGGTCAGCAAACTGAGCAGTTCCTAGCACAGCCCTCGCAGTCAGCCCCAACAGTAAAAAATCTCCCACTGGAAAGATTAAGTTATTCATGTGAGGCAGATGTGGATCCCTGTAACCTGATATTCAAAGGTGATCGCAGGCAATGTTCTTTGTATGTCCCTGTTAGTTGCACACTTACCAGTGGTTGCTCTGAGTCAGACTCTCTGGATCATACTTTGGGTCATTCTTTTGTAGTGAGAACAACTATATGGAAAATCCAGATCTGGAGACATGGTAGGTTTAGACTTTGGGTTGGGATCTTTGGGTCCAGGGGTGTTGTCAGGCCTATGTTTACTTCTAGAAGTGGAGTGAATCATTAGCAGAACCTCTATTTCTGACTGACCAAATGGGCAGAGCAGCTCCTTAGGACCACAACACCTACGGTGGAAGTGGCAAATAACGCTTTGATGGGAGCACAGTTTCCCATAGTGAATAGAAACATCAGTAACAGAATAGTAGCTAGAGACCTCCTTTTTACTTTTCTTTTAGGTGACTGGTATCCCTGATGAACAGATCTTGGTAGCTGTATTTCCCGGGCTGCCTACTTCTGCTGAACTCTTCATACTGCCCCATAAAAACACAACAGAAAGGAGGAAAAGCAGTGAGGCTGATCTGGAGCAAGTAAGGAAAGAAGGATTCATGGAACTTTCATTCCCATCATACCATTTGCAGATGGGCCCCTTCACCTGTGCAGCACTGGAAATGACTTACAATAAGTGCAGTAGAACTAGATGCATCTGGGACTGTGGCAGTATAGCTTATGGCATTAAAGAAAATTATTTTTAGAGGAAAAATGGGCTTTTCTAATACCTTATTGAGATATGTCACAGTCTACCAGCAGTGGTGCTTCCTAGATGAGTGGTGTGTCCTTATTACAGTAGTTATGGCCAAAGAAACCTTGAATATGTACTGCTTCTACTCCCTGGAGGAATTCTAATAGACAGAGGCCAAAGCAGGAAGATAATATACTGAGGTTTACTAAAAATAAATCAGGCTCTTCAGCTCGTATATCACTGGAACAAGACCTCTTTTTTTCTGCAGCAGCGAATGGCGTGTGCAAACTATATTTGGAAGTTACAATATCCATCCATTTAGATAAATAGGTAATTACAGTGATGAATAGCAACAGTGATATGGAGGCAACGGAAGAGCTAGGAACAACAGCACTACTCTGCTGAAGCTTTCATGCTAGAATTACCAAGTGATTAAATCAACTCCATAAAGGCAAAGCAGTGAAGCACTGCTGGAAAAGCTACTTAGCTCTAGCTAATGTGCTTGTATGCAGCATTTTTACTGTATGCAAGCTATGTGTGAGCCCATTTCCAAGTAACTCTTGGAGGAGTAACTCTTCTGTGATCAAACATTAAATAATTCAGAGGCCTGCTGAATTCTGTGGAAGTTCATGTCACTCACGGAGCAAAGCCAGTTCCCTCAGAGTAGTATATTTGTCCTAGGAAGCTAGCAAAGCTGGCCTCTTAAATTCATGGTGCTGAGTGTGCGGAAGAGATGCGTTGTGGTGGGAAGATTTGAAGGCTTTTTGGAGGAATTTTGTTGGAATCATTTCCATCCCATTCAATAGGATCTATTCAAATTAGAATTCCCTCCAAATGAGCTGTTGTGTTAATATTTCATATATCGTTATTATGCAGACATCTCAGATTAGGTTTCTGACTAGCTGACCATGAGATCTGAAGCTCTAGTCCTCTAGTTTTATTTGATGGTCTACTCAGTTGGCACCTGTTGTTGGCTTCTGCTTGACGAGCTCTGCCCTGGAGAGCAGGCTGTCAGAACTACTGAGTAGCTGTGCCCTGACCGTCAGAACTACTCTAGGGAGACGAGGCATTAGCAAAGTCAGGCTCCAGCATGACATGCCAAGTATGTGCTCTGAGGCAACCAAATAACACATCATAGCTGTGCTGCTGAGCCATAAGTAAACTCCAGTCCAAAGCCCCTCTTCTAAATGAAGGAGAAATATGGCAGGTTTGCCATTAATCTTCAAAACTGTTTTTTCTCATCCCCGACAGCCTGTTTAAACAGGAGCTAAATGACTAAGATTGTCCTGAATCAATGTGAGTAAAGAAGTATTGCTAGGCTGGACTAGCTAGTTCATTTCCATCATCCACCAATGAAAGGCCAATGTGTCAGTGATTTCCAAGTGCATTAGATCAAACTCAGAGGACATTGTGGAGGGTGAAAAGATACTTAGTTCTTTTCCCTGCTCCCCTACCCCCGAAAAAAAGAAAAAAAATTGCTTTCTTGGATTGCTTCCTAGGACAGGTATAATAACATGCTCTGTGAGTCTCAAAAGTCCTGTAGGGAAACTTGTATGCAATAACACTCCATTCCATGTGAAGCACATGTATATGTTTCTCTCCACCTCCTCGGTCTCTCACTTCTCTTCCTGAAGCCAATAAGAGATGTTAGTCACCATTCATAGGCTACATACGTTCCTGAATGTTCGCCAGAGCTTGCTGTCTTCTATATTGTAACTACTGTATCTCTTATTATTTCGTCAGGTGGTAGAAATCCTTTTTAATGCTCTCAACCAGAACCTGGTCCAGTTTGAACTGAAGCCTGGTGTTGAAGTCATTGTGTATGTGACTCAGTTAACATTAGGTGAGTGTGAAGTCAAACACATAGTTGTGGTTCCCCTGAGGCTTCAGACAACTCCGGAAGAATCAGTCTACGTCACAGCACTCACAGTTTGGTATGTGCTGCTGGGATACATAGGACTGACCATGTTGAGACATTGTCTGTGGTAGAAGCAAGAAGTGTTAAAAACAGAATCCAGCAGTGGCATCTTCGTGCATCAGTTTGTACAAGTATTAAAAATACCTTTGAAAAGTTTACTATGGTTTAATTAGCTAGTGCATTGACGCTTTTCAAGTGTTTTAGAAAATCAGGTGAATGGTGTTCTATTAAGCCCTCATTGGACACCTGTGGAATTCAGTGGCAGTATTACTAACTTTCATGGATATTGAATCAAATTCTTATTGCAAAGGACTTCTTAATGTTATGACCAACCAGGAAGTTTTATAGGGATAAAGTAGTCATGAAAAGAAGATCTACACCTCTTACAGGGAATAAATGCCTGAATATTGACCTCTACAAAATTAGAACTTATTTAAATTCCAATGCTACCTATCTCTGTTTTCACACAGAGTAATGAATAGTCACTTTAAGCTTCATCACTCCCTTTGCTTTAAACCGCCCCAGTGTGAAGCTCTCAGCTACTGCTGAGAATTTTGGACAGACTAGTGTGAAGCTCTCGGCTATCACTAAGACAGTGGGGACTGCAGAGGAGACGATGGATTTATTTTTGCCCTTGCTTTTTATGACTGCCTTTGCAGTTATCTGAAATGTGGGATCTTGTGCAGGTGACATTGCTGATAACCTCTCCAAAAGACTGGGATTCATGTCCCACGATAATACACTTCAGCTTCTTTTTACATGAGACTCTCAGAGAGCCAAGAGCTGGGCTAAACCAAGTCTCGTGACATATCCTAGAGGTAATGCCTTTTTGCCTTCACTCTCTGACTGTTGTTTGGCAAGGAGAGTCAGATATTAGTAGTCAGATATTAATGAATTAATTTGCAAAACTGGGAATGGGATACAAATATCTGCAGTCTCCAGGTTCAGAATCTGGGTTTGTTCTAGTAAGACACTGCAAAGTGTAGATTTAGCTTGCTGTTTTCAACTATTCTCACACACACACACCCCCAATGGGGGTGCTGCATTTGTTTCATGACCATTCCCATAGTATTTTGACTCACGTGAAAGGACAGTCAGTTCTTTCCCATGGAAAATGTCCATATAAGTAGTAGCAGCAGAATACTGGCAGGATCAGACTCTTAGGTGTGAAAATTTGGCGATGGATCCAGAAGTGACTATTTGCTTAGACTTTGTTGCCATCTTCTGCGTGACAGACAAAGAATAGAGAACAGTAAAAATCGAACCCCAAATTTTTATACAGAATGAGAAACACTCAGCTGCTACTTATAGTCATTTGTGCATCATTAGAGACTTCTCATCAGACTCTTGATTCTCAGCACAGTGCACAGGCTGTTAAGATGGTCTGCTCCGATGAGCTGTGGGAACAGCTGCATAGACAAGGTATAGTAATACACTTTATTTAGCCCACCCAAAATGTCAAGGCTAGATGGATAAAATCTCCAGACTGTTACAATGTACTGCATGCTTGGGTCCAGGATTATTGCTTTGGGCTCCTCCACATTATGAAAACTGACTCAATTAAAAAGTCTGTAACTTCCAATACAAGGATGAACCTCGAGGCTTCCCACAAGACCGGATCCCTGTCACATGTGAGGCAGACGTATGTCCTTGGAGGATGGGAGTCATTCTATTCATGGATGCTCTAAGGTAGCTTCTCCAAAGGGGAATAGACATGTATGAAGCCACACTTCATAAATTTCATTTCCACTCCAGTCCCTAGAAAAGCCTGAAAAAAATAGCCCAGAGTGTTAACACAGGAATGATCAGCCATTGAGCTGAGTATGGTTTGCTGTGCCTTTTCACTAGGAGATATTTTACTTCACTGTCTTGAAAAAGGACCTTGGCTTTCAAAGTACAAGAGAGTCAGTTTAGTTTTTTGATTGGTCTTGCCGAAAGCAGCATGCACCTTGCAGTGGTGCAGATAAGGCAGATGTGGCAAAGACAGAGTTGAGCTCAACTCTGGTACTTACGTGTTCCCTAATAATATCTTGCAAATCTAATGCTCTGCCTTTCCTCCTGCAGCACCCCTTGTTGATTCCAGCACAGGTCATAGCAGTTCTGCAATGCTGATGTTGTTGTCTGTGGTGTTTGTAGGCTTGGCTGTTTTTTTAATCTACAAATTCAAGAGGTAAGTTGAGAAGCTTTGGGGGATGGGAGGAGGAGACACTGGGTGGTTTACAGAAAATCTAGGCAGAGCAGTGCCTAGATTGCAGATGTAGGGTGAGTTATTCTGGGCTAAGGCTTAGACCAGTATAGTGCCCTATTTCTCATATATAGAGAGAAGACCAACTACTGTCCTTCCACCACAGACTCTGTGCTCTGAAAGCTCACCGAGAGCTCAGAGATCAAGCTGTTACCTGCTTCAGAAGATTTGTCTGAAACACAGACCAGAAATGGGAACCCTGTGCACTCATGGAGTGTTGAGCTGCACAATACAGACTTAGTAAAAAATCATGATGGATGTCTTCATACACTATATCCATCTGGCCAACTGCCTTAGTGCAGCAGTATCTCATTTGTATCTTGCCAAGTTAATAGTTTAGTTTTAGAGAGGAACAAGTGTGATTATGTTAAGGGTGGGAGACTCAAGGCCAGAAAATTTCGTGTTGAGCATCAAAATGCCTTTGGGAATCTGTGCTGAGATTTTCTTTGCCAGATTTTATTTTGCTGCCGGGCAGCAAGCAGGACCTGTGCTGGCCCATGGCACTTTGCTGCTGCAAGCTGTGAAACAAAATACAGTATAAGAATGGCCTGTTTGCTGAAGTGCTGCCTTGTGAGAGTGTATTTTAGGCAGATGGAGCTCTTTAGGAGGAACTTTGCATTCAGTACGGTACTTACTGTGTTAAATAGTCTATGTGGCCAGATCCTTCCCAGTGGCAAAATATTGTATTAGAAGTATAAGCTGAGTCTGACTGGGGAGGGGTGGGGAATCTGGATGTGAGTAGTTCCTCCATATTGTGAAGCTAGAGCTTTTCTTGTCCAGATTCCAGCTATATGTATATCTCTCCAGCTTTTCTGCAGCCCAAGATAACGCTAATACTCTCTAATGATGTTAGTAGGATACAAACAATATTAAAAATGGAATGATAAGACAGACATGTATCCTAGTCTCCAGGTATAAAGGTCCCCTCTTTTGATTTAATAATGTGCTTGGGAGGCAGCTGATAATTTCTCTCAGTCCAAGATGTAGGAAGAGAAGAGCACAGAATTCACTCTGGGAGATGTGTTAAGATGTATGTACAACACTTTGTAAGACATGCTTTCCTTTGTGTCTTGGTGAGATGGTTCCTTAGGTTTGGCCTAATGTCTTTGCCACTGTGGTCAGGGATCAGTTACCAGGAAGAAGGATCTATATATTCTGTCTGCCAGAAAGCAGTGAGGAGCTTGGTAATCCACTTTACTTTGGCAGTTTCCAGGTCATGTTATGCTACTACAGCTCATAAAACTGACTCTTGTACTACTTAAGCATCCTGAGCCTTGAGCATAGCAGCCATTAGCCTTGTGCTGTGCTCCAGGGCTGGGAAGACCCTGCCTTGTGAAAATCTGTCTGAAAATTGAATATATTACAAATTGGGAGGGAGGAGGAAGGTGGTTAGAGCATTGGTTTTGCTTAGCCCAAAGCTCATCAACTTACTGTCCCTTCTTATCTGCTCTGTCCCAAAGAGGACAAACCCACGTCAAACTGACAAAGTTCAGGATTAATTCAGATACACAGAGTGTCCTCAGCTTGATTTTTCAGAACAGAAAGCAAATTTCAGCTCTGTCTAAAACCTCTAGCTCAATGGATCAGAACTGAGAGCATGCAACAATTCTTAATGGAAAAAGGAGGTGGAAATAAAAGCTTTTTTCTGGCTCTCAGTGATACAGAGGTCCATTCGTAATATGTACTTTTCTGATTAAAGGTGATCCCAACCTGAATACAGAACTGCTGCTTACAGGAAAAGGTTGTGGGGAAAGCACGGGCCTGCATGAATTTTTAGTTCTACAAATTTATAGAAGCGGTGCTTTGCTGGTTTGCACACAGACTCCTTATTATGAGTCCATCAAGTTATGTACTTAGCAGGCATGTTAAAAACTGCTGCCGGAGAGATGTGTGTTAAGAAGTTCCGTGTGGAAAAGAAAGGAAGGGGGAAAAGTGGGGAAATAATCTGTAAAACGGTTATAGCTTTTCTGGGAGATTGAGCATATAGCAGATCATACTATGCGTGTATGGGTGGTGAGTAATGGTAAGGGCAATGGGGCAGTCAACATGCGCGTATTCTGGAACAGGAGTGCAGGAGTGTGTGTGCGCGTGCTCATGTGCTCAAGGATGTGTGGTGGGATGTTGTGGCCACCTGTGTCTGTGCTGGGAGGCACAGCAGCATTAGGTATTATTGCAATTAGTTATTGCAGTTAGGTATTAATGCAATTACAGAGACAAGGTGGGACAGCTCTCATGACTGGAATGCTGCCATAGATGGCTACACACTCTTTAGGAAAGACAGGCCAACAAGGCGAGGTGGTGGAATTGCTCTGTATGTGAGGAAGTAACTGGAATGTATTGAGCTCTGTCTGGGGACAGATGAAAAACGAGTTGAGAGCTTAGGGGTTAGAATTAAGGGACAGGCTTATATGGGCAACACTGTTGTGGGTGTGTACTACAGGCTACCTGACCAGGAAGAGGAAGTTTATGAGGCCTTCCACAGGCAGCTGAAAGTAGCCTAACAGTCACAGGCCCTGGTTCTCGTGGGGGACTTCAATCACCCTGACATCAGCTGGGAAGACCGTACAGCGAGGCACATGCAGTCCAGGAGGTTCCTACAGAGCATCGATCATAGCTTTCTGATGCAAGTGGTGGAGGAGCCAGCAACGAGAGGCATGCTGCTGGACCTTGTACTGACAAACAAAGAGGGACTGATTGAGGATGTGAAGGTTGGGGGTAGCCTTGGGTGCAGTGACCATGAAATAGTGGAGTTCAGGATCCTGCGTGGAGGAAGCAGGGCAATAAGTAGGATCAAAACCTTGGACCTCAGGAGAGCTAACTTTGGCCTCTTCAAGGAGCTGCTTGGAGGAATCCCATGGGTCAGGGCTCTAGGAGGTAGGGGGGCCCAAGAGAGCTGGTCACTGTTTAAGAATCACTTCCTCCATGCTCAGGATCAGTGCATCCCTCTGAGCAAGAAATCTAGAAAAGGAGGCAGGAGACCCTCATGGATGAGCAAGGAGGTTCTAGTGGAGCTCAGACGGAAGAGAAAGGTCCATGGAATGTGGAAAGAGGGACAGGCCACTTGGGAAGAATACAGGAATGTTGTCAGAGCATGCAGGGATGCAATGAGGAAGGCTGAGGTCCACCTGGAATTGAAGCTGGCAAGGGATGTCAAAGACAACAAGAAGGGCTTCTTCAAGTACATCAGCAGCAAACAGAAGACTAGGGAAAATGTGGGGCTGCTGCTGAGTGAGGCGGGTGTCCTGGTGACGGAGGATACAGACAAGGCAGAGTTACTGAATGCCTTCTTTGCTTCAGTCTTTAGTGCTAAGGCCGCCTCTCAGGAATCCCAAGGCCTGGAGGTAAGAGAGGAAGCCTGCAGAAAGGATGACCTTCCCTTCGTCAAGGAGGATTGTGTGAGAGATCGTTTAAGCAATCTGGACGCCCACAATTCCATAGGCCCTGATGGATTGCACCCACGAGTGCTGAGGGAGCTGGCGGATGTCATTGCTGAGCCACTCTCCATCATCTTTGAGAGGTCCTGGAGGACAGGAGAGGTGCCCAAGGACTGGAGGAAAGCCAGTG
>Ga0065711_1003246_pt1 | contig 31367 bp, 17 predicted proteins | sample Hoacrofraction12_FD_59098 | JGI IMG/M metagenome (GOLD analysis project Ga0065711, IMG submission 59098) | Hoatzin crop microbial communities from Cojedes, Venezuela - Epithelial fraction 12 v2 (version 2) | ecosystem: Host-associated > Birds > Digestive system > Esophagus > Crop | place... | reverse complement strand
GAGAAGGAGACTCCACAGCCTCCCTGGGCAGCCTGAGCCAGGGCCCCGTCAAACAGGGCAAACGACCACGAAGGCTGGGTTTGCGCAGCCTGAAGCGCACGGTGCGGGCCATCGCCTTGCCTCCCACCATGACCGTGCACTGGCCCGAGACCCCCAGCCCCACGCACTGCTCATACACTGCAATGGCACCCTTTAGACCCTGAGGAGAGAGGGGCACGGCCGCTTTCATTACAGCACGTGGAGGATTAATTTGCACACTATTTACCATTAAACAGAGCCCAGGACCCCACTGAAGGAGCTGTCAAGACCTGGGGCTGCACCTGGAGGACCCGCAAGCACCCGCAGGGGATAGCATAGCTGGGATGCCCAGCTAGAAGGACTAATGAGTAGCCATCCTGCGAGAGGAGCTTAGCAGGCAGGGCAGCATATGGGAACACGCGCCAGAGATGGCTGTGCAAGGGGAACGTGGGCCTGAGTTGGGCCTGGAGCTGGCTGGCACAAGTCCCTCGGGGGACTGAGGAGCCCCGACTGTCGTCTCTGCTCGGGGCAGAAGGCAGAACCTTCCCCTGAAGCACCCTAGAGTAACAGATGCAGTGGTTTGGGGCGGGGGAATGAAGAGTGTGGAGTAATGGGCAGCACCCAGGAGAAGCCCAGCATGCGAAGCTGATCCCACCACCCACCCGCGTTGGAACCAGCGCCACCAGGAAGGCACGTCAACTACCAGAGACGGGAGGCTGCCTACCGAGAGGCACCAAAGCACCCATCTACCATCCAAATAATTTCTCTGGAGGAGCCTGCTGCCCGCCAGGAGCTCACATTCGCAATCTCACAGATGGGCTGCCCAGCCTGGTGAACCCCGTGGAGTACCATCTGCTCCTGCTGCTCCACATAGGGTCTAGTGACGCTGCGACGAGGCAACTCAGAACCACCAGAAGAGACTGTGTGTGTTCCTCGGAGCAGCATTGAAAAGTTTGGGAACAGAGGTGGTGGTCTCCTCTGTCCTCCCAGTCGATCTGAGCAGTGCAGTAGATTCTCCAGAGGGAAGGAATGCCATGCCGGACGCACCTGAGGAGCGGGCCCGTGCAAACCTCCTGAAGTCCAGCAAGGCCAAGTGCAGGGTCCTGCATCTTGGTCCTGTACTGGGGGCAATCCCCGACATCGCTACAGACTGAAGGGAGTGAGAGTCTTGGTTTAAATCTTCATAAAAACTGATAAGATCTTCTTCTAGTAGGGGTTGCCCAACAAATTGCTTGCATGTAACTGAAGAAAAAAAAAAAGCAGGAGGAAAGATTTGCTACGTCTAAGAAAAGATAGTGGCTCAGAGTAGGATCCATTCATAATGAGTACGAACCGTAAGACTTTCAACGTTTCTGACTGGAAGCTTTGTTGAAACAGTGGTACACAATTCCTAATTACAACGATTATACAAAATAGTATAATAAATCCCATTAGACAAAAAAGTCAGAGTGTTCAGGTTTTAAATCCAATTTAGTCTAGAGAATGAGAAAAGTGATCTTTTGTCTTTAACAACTTGGGGAAAATAAACTGGATTTTAATTAGGAAAGAAGTATGATGAAATTAAAGCTAAGGGAAGAACAAGGCCTTTACAAAACTAGCTGAAGAGCGTTCTTTGAAAAAATAAGAGGCGTTTCCACTTTTTTTAATTGTAAATTGAATTAAGGAGCCCACAGTTATTATCTAAGAAAGATAATTACAGAAAAATGTTCTGCTTTAGGAGTCAGCTGGGATATATTCCGCAAGTTTTAGTTTACTCCATGGAAAGCATCCATGGTGCTCAGGAACGATCCATGCCTCAGCACTAGCAGGGGCAGCTCCTGCCGAATGCCTCCTGCACAGTCTCTGCCACGGCTCCTGGTGCTCTGCCCGCCTGGCTGCCCCTCGGGTACCCGTGTGCCTGGGGACAGGAGCTAAAGCTGGCTGGGGGAAGGGAGCAGCATGACAAGCGGGGTGGGGTGGCACTGGAGGAAGTTCAGGAGGTTGGCGCAGGGTTAGACTTGGCGTGACGTTTTGGCAAAGAGCTTCAGCCAGAGAAGACGAGAGGACGGAGAGCCATTACGAGTGGTCTCAGTGCCCGACCAGCAGGGCAGGCTGATGAGGAGGGTGGCAGCTTAATTCTGTGTGCACGTAGGCATGCCTGCAAAGCACCGATTCATGTCAAGCAAATCTCAGGCTCTCACCCCAGTAGCATTTCTGCAAACCCTAGTGCCTTGATCTGACCAGAACCGGACAAGGCAGGGTTAGAGCGATGAGTATAAATCTCCCTCTGCCTTTGCAGAGGAATGGGATGGAGGGGAGAGAAAAAAAGAAAAAAAAAAAAAAAAGACACAGACACAAAGGAAAAACACCAGCAACATTTCTGGCTCGAAAGAAGGAAGACTCCTTGCTGAGATGAAATTCCTCTGCTTCTGTGTCATCTCTTCCCCTACCACAAAAATTGTGGACTACAGGTCTTTTCCAGCTGCCTGTCAGACCTCCTCTTTCTCAGTCTGAATACTTTCATTAGCCACAAAAGCAGGTTCTCTAATGTCTTAATTCACAAATGCTTTAAGACAGACAATAAGGAGAAAAGGAAGGCGGGGAGGACATCATCTTGGGCTTACCATGCTGAGGGTGTGCAATCCACTCACTCATCCTTTCCCAATTCCGTCCTCCCCTCTATCTCATAAACTTTGAATACTTTGTGGAGGAGATAAGGAAATCGGAGAAATAAATCTCTCCGAAGAGAAGCTGAGCACACCGTCTTCAGCAGGCACCAACTCGTAGGTGCTCAGACTCTAAGCCTAAATATTTGCCTCTCCATCGTGGCATCTCAGGCAGATTTACAAAGCCAGGGGACCAGCTCCTGTGTCACCAAACAGCGTGTCCTTCACTTTCTCGCAATACTCTCTCCAGACTGTATTGATTCAGACAACACATAATTAGTGCTGACTCAGATTAAATATGGTCTCAGAAAACACTTGCTTTTTTTTGTCTTGTGACACAAAGGCCGACTGGAGACCCTCATGATTTGTACCGTAGCAATGTAAAAATAGAAAAAAAAAATCTGCAAGTATTTATGGAAGTTTTACAGTTCTATGTGAATGAAATACAAACGTGAACTAAAGTCCTTACTCATTGGGGTATCTGATAGTACCTAGAATCGTTTTCAGAAATATACATTAGCTCAGAAATAATTGATTTAGGTTGTTATAGAGAAGAGTCCTTGGAGGAAGGACCATTTACCCTTAGGGCTTCAGAACTGCTTAGTCAGCCAATCAAATGGAAGCAAAAATCCCATTTAAACTCTATACCCAACAACTAAAGATACAGAGTTACATTTGCTTACATGTTTTGATTTCTTTAGGGGAAAAAAAAAAACCAAAACAAAAACAACACACCAAAAAAACCAGAGCTAGAAGTGCCTTTGGTCCTGCTTGCATGGAGAGAGGCTCTGCCCCTACGGATTCACTGACTTTAGTATTTTACCATGAATGCCCATTGATGAGCAATAGGTATTTTCCTGAGGGCCCAGTCATCTCCTTTTCTGTCGCTGTACTGACGGGATTATACGCGCCCTTTAGCTCTGCTACCATGTAAAGGCTTCATGAGAACAGGGCTCCCCTGCATACAGCAGTCACTGTCGGCTGTAACGTTCCTGCATGGATGATTTCTGCCATCAAACACGAACACTGGCCAGAAAAATACCTCCACAAAACCCAACACCAGCCACAAAACCAGCACATTCTAGCAGGAATGACACGTAGCTAGCACAGCATCCTGGCCTGCCAAGCTGCTGGTGCTGGGAGCCCCGCTAGCAGGTTTGCCTGCAGCTCCATCGCAGGCACTTTTGCTCGGTATTTTATTGTTTCCCCAGCTGAAGTGTACAAATGGTTGTCTGCTTTTCCTTCTCTCCATTACAAGTCAGCCTGTTTTAATTAGTGCAATTGTGATTTTTTTGTCAGGCTTTTCTCATCGCATTGTCTTCAGAATACTTGAGAACATTAATAAAAATGTGCTAATTTGTGAAAATAATAAGCATGGCACTTAAAATGAAGGGAACACATTTACGCTGGTAGTGATGCAGACAGCAGTCATCACCCTACCTACCAGCTCAGCCAAACTCTGGTCTCCTGGTGTTAAAAAAGAATGGAGATTCACCATCCTGTGAAGGATGGACTGGAAGCCCTGATCTCCTCTGTCAGGTTTCACAGAGGAACCTGCGGTTGGGGTTTTAGATAGGAAAAGATTCTTTCAAGTTTCTGTATTAAGTTGTAAAAGACAGGCGTGTGCCTCCCAAGACTACAGGTCTGGTAGGTCTGGTATCACCGCTGTGCTGCTGGCCTGCTCTGTGTCCCACATCCACACACACCCATTGCCAGAAGCCAAGCTATTATAAACTATAGGTCTACGTACCTAGGCCAAGGCTTTTAATTTGACCTCAAAATTCATCCACAACGTCAAGTATACAGACAAATTCCTTACTAGTGTCAAAATCAGTACAGCGCTAATGACTTGAGCAGAACAACCTGTATTGCCCCTAGTTCGAATTTTTAGCATTTTGAGGCCAGAAGGAACCAATACGTAGGTCTGGTCTTACCTCTTCCATGACACAGCTAGCTGAATTTCCCCCAGGAACCCCTCCACCAGGAATGGAAGGAATCCAGTGGAATTTGTTTCGGTGCAGCTTGAGAAACCACTTCACAAAAACTAAAGCGTCCTGATCCCGGTGATCAATCCAAATCCTCCTCAGATGTCAACTGCTTCCACGCAGACCAAGCTTTTTTCTAAAAGCCGGTAAAGAACCTTGAAATGTGACAGAATCTCCTATATAACGAGCATGCATGATGACCAAAGGCAGAATATAGCTGCTGGATCCTTGGACTTCTCTCACACGTATTGATGCAACACATCAATAGGTTATTTTGCACTTATCCTAATAAAATATTTAGTGCACAAGCAATACAGAAAAATTTTGAACTAGGCAATAAACTGAGCAGCCGAAAGAAAATAAAACTGCAGGACGTGCTATATAATTGGCTGCATGTATGTTGCTGCTGTTGTTCACAGCAATGGCATTCCACTACCTGAACACAGCAATCCTCCCTCCTCCATCAATTCAGAGCTAAGACCTTTCTTTCCCAAAATATTTTTTATTCAAAAGCCTCCATAACCAAATACTATTAAGAAAATTGAGACAGCAAGACCATGGAATAGAACTTCATCCACTGAGGTCCAAGCTCTGCATACAAGCGGAGGAAGTTGCCCTTATAGTCGTTGTCAAAGAAATATTCCTCCTCCTCTCCCATCAGCCCTTTTTCCAACACCCCAAACCGATGTATCCCACCCAGAAGCATTGCAGAGCTTGCTTTACCTTCTCATTCCTATTGGCTTGCTCCATTCTCTTTATCACTCATCTCTGGCCCTCCCCTTGTTTTAAGGGCAAATCCTCCCAGCTGACATAAATCCATACGACTTCATTGCAATCAGAGACCCTTAATCAGTTTAATCAGATGCTGAGCTTATGCTTTCCGCCTGCTTCTTCTCTCTTGTCCAGTCGATTCATGCTTTATGAATGGACGGATCCACCCTGCCTTCTCTCATCCTATGTCTGAAGGGGCTTCCCAGTATTTCTGTTTCACTGGCAGCTTTTCACCTACCTCAAAACCTCTGCTCCTAAGTCTCTTCATTTTGTTCAATCCTCTATTCTACTAATATCCCACCAAAAATATTCTGAATTACGTGAACAATTTCTCTGTTTTTTTCTTATCCTTACATAAAGGCCTTGTAGGAATTATAGATGTAATAGTTACCTTTTAAACAAAATACACTAACAGAATACAGTCCTATACTGAATTCTCCCTTTTAAATCCTGAGAAAAGTAGAGGTATTGGAGAAAGAAGCAGCCTTTCTCCGTCCTTTATGTGGGCAGTAGAACTGAAAAGAGATGAGAATTTCACCAATCTGGGAGAAAAACTTGTTTGCAGTCCTGAACGAACCCAGATGCTACTACCAGCAGTAATTTTTACCTAGCCCATCGTTTTACTGCTCGGGGAGGCTAGCAAAATCCACTGAGGATTTTGGTTTGGGTAGACAGTGGCTGTACACTGCAATGTTTTAATACACTGCATCCTACATGACCAACAGTACCGTACAAACGACACACTCTTCTATAGCTCTGCGAGAGGTCGAATGCCAACATCTCAAATCAGCACGTCGCAGAACACCTTTACAACCACGAGTAAATGAGGTTGCGTATGCTGGTGCACTCTGAGGGGGAAGCCAGCAGAGCATCCCCCACCACACACGCACGCACACGAGTCGGGAAGCACGGCATTCACACATGGCTTACTCTACACCTGTAAACAGGCCCCAAAAACTCGTGCTGGGCGCTAGCTCTGACGTACTTATACAAGCAGTTTCTAGAAATACTCTTATGTCAGTAAATCGCATGAACTGGGCACTGTTATTACCTAAACCAAGGGAAACAACACCTTTTCAGCTGGCACAACTACTGTACCCAAGGATAGCATTTTCAAGGACGGGGGGTGGTTTACCCAAATGTTCCCAGGCACCACAAGTTTTTAATTGTAATGAAGGGTCACTGTTTCAGGGTCCACACCCCCATAAACAAAAAAAATCACCTCTGGAGGTTATTTCAGCACGCTGCGCTCCTCAGCTGCTGTCAAACGCTCCCAGACTACGGATTTAAAATTGGACCTACCAAAAGAACTAGCAGAGCTCAACATTTCCATCCATACAACCGCAGTGACCAGTGGCTAGCATGGCAAGGCAAGTCAGGCAGGGGTAAAGATAAAAAGGAGTCCTCTCTTTCTTCTCTTCTCTGTCTGCCTGGAGGGAAGGAAGACGCCTACTTTTGCAGCTCCAGTGTTGAAATCCTTTTTGCTTTCATGTGGTTACTGTGAATATTCTCCGGAGTATTAAGTGAGAGGAAGGCATTATAGTTTTTAACTTTGATGCCCCATTAAGATGAATATGCACCTAATGAGCTGAGAAATTATCATTGCTGCTTTTTTTGCACTACCGTACAAGACTAGCTAATCAGGACGGGGGCACGCTCTTTGTGTTCTTAACCCACCAGCGATGGAAGTTAGAAGATCATATTAAAAAGTATGTTTAATGCAGCAACAATAAAGGCAATAATAGCTTCTGCTATGAAAGAAGGACTAAAAGGGCATTTCTTCTTTTTTATTTTTATTTTTTTTTTATTTTAAGAGCTGCAGTAACTATCCCTTGCAGTTCAGATGGAGTTCGGCATAAAACTTAACGAATATTATTTATAAGCCAGCTGTGCCCATCAAAATCGTCAGCATTTAAATGTCTTAAGACAAGCAGCAACAAAAATAACCATCACCACTGAAACCACTGATTATTTCTGGGGAAAGGAAAAAAAAACAAAGCAGTTTTACTTTAATAGCAACAATTGAACTTTATCAAAGCCCCTTAAAGCAGTGACTTAATCCTGTTGGGATTTGAAATACGTCCTTGATTCTCAGGTCAGGCTCCCTAAGAAGGAAGCTGTATCTGGTGACTTAACATCAGAAGCTAAAGCCAGTTACGTTCCAGAGTTACTCACTGCTATTCCCCACCTGCCAGCTGGAGTGTGGCAAGTCTTCTCCGTACTGCGATACGCGAGCGTGGATATGAAGCTCCGTTTTCCCCTAAGGGAAATCTTGTAACAAGCAGCTGACAGAGCAACACGCAATTTTGAAAGTAACAAATTAAAAATCGAATAAATATGATGCAAATAAAGAACATGGGGATTTAGGCAATTTCTTAATGCCTCAAACAACACGCAGGTTTGCTTTCCTTTCAAAAATACCTCAGTGGAAAGGTTCGAAGTGCTGAAGAGAGCGCCAGCACACTGACGCCTTGCCAAGGTTCATGTCCTGGAAGGCTTCAGTCCCCTGTTAGTCCCACAAATGTTTTATCACGTAAATTCACTCAGCTGGTGAAACGGTTGTGAGCCCGAGCCCCGTAACAGCTCTGATGTCCTCGCACGGTTGCAAAGCAGCAGTTTGCAAGATGCTGAGTAATTACAACTTCTTTGGCAGCTACGACAGGCCAGGAGCTCTCTTAACCCAACCTCTGCAATAGTTACGCTGCGTTCTTGTCAACCAAACCACAGAGAAGTAAACACATCTCAGCAGACAGATGTTCCCTCTGCTCCTGCAAGCATTTGTTTCCAATGCATCCAAAAGGCAAGGCGAGGGGTTTTTTTTTTTTGCATTTTAGTCAAGAAGATGCCTTCTTCTTGTGTACCACATTTAGCCTGTGGCAGAGGTGACATGCGAAGAAGCTTCCTAAAATTTCCTGTTAAAAAAAACATCAAAATCCTAGAAGATCTGGTAACCTTATAGGGAAAATAACAGCGGAGATGATTCATCTCTGGGATTTTTGATGGTTTTTTTCCTGCTAAAAGACGCATTCCAGCATTTTGCAAGAGTATTTTCCCTTTGACAAAAATATTACTGCAAGATGTGGTTCAAAGAATTATATTTTTAGGTAGCTTTAGGCCATCGATTCTTCTCTTTCATTTACATTTATGCTAGTCCTACATTGCTCTTTGAATTTTGGCCGGCCGTGGTAGGGGACTCTGGCCACAGAACTACTCCGCTGTAAGTAGGTAGTCAGTCACAGCATGTCCTCGTGGTGGGGTTGCTTGGGGAGGGATTACTGAAAAGAATTATTTAAAACCGTGCGTGCAGTAGTACAGGAGGAGAGAAAAACACCTCTCCTATTGATGATCAGTTGCCGATTCACGCAGTCGCGTGGCCCAGGTCCGGCTCTGCCCACAGCCTTGCTCTCACGAGGCGCTCGGCAGCTGCACGCCGATGCGCACGGAAGAGAAAATCCGGGGAGAGCGGCAAATGGTGGAGGAAGCTCCTCGCCTGGCAACGCAGCACCCTCAGCTCTCTTGCTACGCAGCGGAGGAGCGAAAGCAAGCTCTGCTCATGCAAGGTTTCCAAATCCCTCGTCACGCTCGCTTCTGCCGCGACAGCAGCGGTCCAGAGGAATCCCGTCGGGGAATCCAAGCAGAAGGGAGTATTCGCTAGAGACAAAATGTCACGCAGGAGGAAAGGCAGAGGAGGAAGCTTTCAGCGGATGAGTTCAGCATTCAGGGTTACATTTAAGCTGTGATTCCACTTTGAAGATGAGAACCTGGCAAAATCTCACTTTCACAGGAGTGATTTGCATCCTGTGTGCACTCTGTCATATCGGCTGGCTGCACGGGAAAAACTCAGCACAATTATTGCCTAATTATCACAGGATCGGTGCAGCCAGAGAGCAGCAATAATCCCACCTGATGCATCTAAAATGCTAATGAAGGACTAAAAGGTCATGATTTTCAGGGGAAAAACAAGAATAAAAAGAGAAACAGGTGCATTTTAGAGAGTTTAAATATTTATTGACTATTTGCAGTTTTCTCACCTCTCTTCCGTGTCCCAATTAACAGCAAAGTAGAAAGGGGAAGAAAATAATGTAAAAAGGAAAGAGAATTCAAAGCCTGAGATTCTTCAGTGTGTATTTAAAAGCAATAAGTTTCAAGTGAAAAAAGGGAGAATTTTCACTGAAGTTCATCTTTCATCTAAGCTCACCTTATTTTAACTATAGCGTTTTAGCAAGCATAAATTTCAGTTCCAGCAGGCGTAGCTGCTGAGGAGCCTGCTGCAATCACGGCTATAAGCTGTTTCACAGAGCTGTTACTGCTTTACTACAGATGATACAGGAAAAAAGAGGAAAACTCCATTTTATCCCAGTTTAATGGACCACCGTGGAGAAGGAGAGCAAGGAAAGGGGCGCTTTATTCAGAAAATGAGCAGAAGACCTGTGGAAGTTGCAAGATAAGTAGAGAAGTTAGAGCCCACATCGAGCGTTTCCAAAACCGTTCTTCTAACTTACAGTATGCTTTATAAATCAGCTTAAAATTTATTTAAGTCATTCAAGAATGTGAAAGAAGAAACAACAGGCTTTTAGGAAAACGGAATTATTTTACATTGTTAGTGTTATGATCTTCGGAAGGCCAGTATGTTACTGGGAATTTAAGAAAACCTGCTTTGTAGTAGTCAGCATGGGGAAATTCAGCAAATGCAATTTAATAAGCAAATTTACTGGAACATGATTATTTTACAATCCTGCTACAACATGATGAGTCAGAAGGCATCATTTCCTTACACCACTTTGTAATGGACGTTAGACCAAAAACGCTGCTGCGTGCATCCGTGTTAACGCGCGATGGTTCTGCTAAGTACCTCTGCGAGAGAAGCCTTCAGCTGCCACGAGCACTCTTCTCTCCCCAGTGGCTCACTACACATCATCTCCCGCACCACAGCGCAAGGCTAGAAGCTAAAAAAATGAATACCCCAGTAATTTCTTTTCGACAGTGATTTGACACCCAGCTGATGGAAGGAGCTCACCATGCAACCTCTACACGTGAGTTCTGCTAAAAGAGATCCTCTCAAAACACCCATGGGGTTATGGATTCCTGCTAATAGCAGCAATAGGACGGATGATGAAATTATGGCAGTATAGAAATGCGCTCTCAATTAATTTCCCATCATGTTAAGGCCATTATCATTGGATGTCATCTAGCGAAATGGAAAAGAAAAACACAAACCCAGAAGCCTTCAATACCTTTGAAAGTTTCACTCACTTAGCACACAACAGAATTGCAGGGTAGAGCAGGCCAGCCTCTTGAACTAGTTTACCTTCAAATAGAGCTTTAATGGTATTGATTTAAAGCACTGACAGGCAGGTTTCCTTCAAAAACATAAGCACAGACAGAAGAAAAAAAGAAATTAGTATACAGCCCAGAAGGAAAGTGAGCAGAGATTCATCTCTCCTCCCAAACATGGCTTGATTGAACATTTCCGCTTGTCAACAAGAGCTTTTTTCAACCAGCTTCCAACACAAAGCTCACAGATCATTGTTTTAAGGGTCTTTATATTGTACCAGCTTGTAAAATGCAGCTGTTTCTCCCAGGAAGCTGCTTCCAACTACAGCTCTGCTTAGCTGTTGCCCGCAGTTTTGCTGTGGGAAGATGAGAAAGTTTAGAGGACTGTGGACAGGCAGCAACACCATGTAAAGCCTATGGGAGGACTCTCACTTCTACGTACACGCACAAATACACATATATGAGAAAGTATGTGTGCATTTATGGATGTATGCATATATATTTAAATGTATACAAGTGCACAATCATATATAGTACCTAGGTAGGATCTATTCTTATTTTGGCGGAACGAAGACCCTACCAGAGAACAAAACAGGCAGGCTTTTCTCTCTTTCCTTGCTCAAGCTTGCTGTCTTCCCCTTGCTGCCTACCTGCCAATTTTGTCACCGCCAGCCCACCGCAGACACTACTGCGCATCAGCACGAAGCGGAGACCTTGGCAGCGGCGAGCGCGAGGGGCGGCGCAGCAGTGCTGTGGGGACAGCTGAGCCTTGCGTGGAAGAAGAGATTGCTGGTGTGTGGAAGGCTCCTCCTGTGTGTCAATCTGGAGACATCATTTCCCCTACCATAATTAAGGTACAAGACATACGATTAAGAATTAAAACTCAGACTAAGAGAAAGCGCGTGCCAGGAACAAGTGAGCAGAAGAACATTTACAGTGAGACAGGCAGCAAGAAAGCAATGAGCCGAAGCCAGCTGGAAGGGTTAAAGACTTTATTTAATGTAGCCAAAGACAAATCTACACCCACAAATGAGGAAGAGGACAGAATCCTCTGGGCCATGTTTTTGCCTTCTCCAGTTCTGAAATATATCGCAGGATCTATCTGGGAGGCATTTGCATTTACAACGCAGTTGTGACAGTCTCACGGATACGCGCACGCAACCGCTTACTGATGCACAAAGCTTCCAAGGCAATTCCGATTCTAAAGGTCAAAATTCCTCTTAGCTGTAAGAGAAACTGGTATGAGCCCTGACCTTCAGGGGAAGACTGAAAGGCTGAGACACATGGAAATGTACCACGGGGTGCCTCAGACTGTGGTCCCATGGCTTGGTTTCGCCTGAATACCATCAGGAGATGACTGTCTCCAGCTACTCATCATCCCCTCAGCAGTCTGCAGCCTACTAAGGCTTGTTACTGCTGCCCTTCCCTTTCCATACTGTCACAACAATCTGGGTGACATTAATACTCGAAACAGGAGTTTCTGCTAACCCAAAGTATTTTGACATAGCCGTATCAGGCAATTACAACACATGCAGATCTAACAAGGTGGTTTTTCCAGCAACCGCTGGAACAGGACAGGACTTAGCCTGGTCATCTTCTGAGCATGAGAACATCTTCCAGCGTGGTTCAGAATACATTAACAAAGATGACTGAACTCTAATTTCAGATTTCATAGCTCTGAATAGAAGCAGGTGGCCAAACGAAAGCATGCCCTTTAGCAATGGTTTCTACTGCAAATAAATCACAAACCAAATTCTACATCATATTACCAATAGTTACATTTAGATTTGAACTTGATTTTCACTTTTTCTTCCCCCTCAATTGTTACAAGAAACAGCTCTAAGTGTGGTTGGCATCTCGAGAAACTTCACGTGGAGAAAAGCATTGCTGTGTTTGTAGAGAATGTCAAATAACTATCAAAATAGGTAAAACCACCTCATCTTTTGGAAACTCCTGCTTCTCAGCTGGCTCGGGCAGCAATTGCTGCCGTTATTGACACCTCAGCAACATGGGAGATGATTTGCTCTTTTGCATCCTTTTCCACTCCCCAAAACGAAGCGATGGACAAAGGGCCTTTGTTAACACCCCTAGGACTTGGGCTCCTTTTGCCCAGCGTGGTCCTGGCCGGGCACTGCCACTGAAGTTGCCTCGTTCCATTCTTCACCCGCCTGAAGGGATTATACAATGGCAGCAGAATAGATCCCAACCTTATTTCTTCGGCAGCTTCTTTGTGTCAGCTGCCAGCATCTATAATACCACTGCATTAAGGAATATCTGTTCTCATTTAAATGGGTTGTTTTACGCAGCAAAATGGAAAAATGTAGACTTTATGTCTACATCAGGGGCATCTTCAGCTTTGAAGACTGTGTAAGTCTTTTCTGGATGCCAGCCATGTGAAAATAAGTTACTGTCTAGGGCACGTTAACAGTTTTATTTTTAAAAATGTAACCTGTAACAGAGAAAGCACCTCTCTTCCTCATATGAAAGCTCCAAGAGCAAAGGCATTCAGATATAAACACAGCTAGGAATCACGGACAGCAGGGGTGAGGAACCCCACAATTCCACCCTCAAAACCCCCTCTAGCCTTCACGTCACGCAGAAAGAGGACGCAGTGAAATTTTCCCAACAACGATGGATCACCAATGTGTTTCTTGCCTTAGAAATTGATGTTTAATTCCAGCTTTTTGAAAGTTAGATCACTGAAAATGCCTGCAGCTGCTCTGTCTCTGCTTCACTTCAATACCTGTCTGGTTTGGAAGTCTGCCTTTGTAGCTAGTTATCTAACTTCTTTTTAATCCTAACTAAAAAGTAGGTACCATTGAACCCACCCCCCCGCAAATGGCTTGTACATCCCTTTCTTTTGTGAGGAAGTTCCAGCCACCTCCAGTAGCCTCATTTTTCACTTCTACTCTTCCTCTGACTAGCTACGTTCTGTCAAGAAAGTGACGCTCTGACTTTTCAGCTTGACAGGACTTTGGCTGGAGACACAGCTGCAATGCCAGTGGAGGTGGCAGCGGCGAGGCTCTCAGCCACGCGAGCTAGCAGCTTCCCCCAGCTCTGCTGCAGTCCCAGGATCCGGAGGAGATTGCTCCACACCGTTACGACAACAAAACACCATGAGATTTCTGTTCCATCAAAACTCAAAGGTTTTGGTGTTTCATCCCAATTCTGAATGGACGCAGTTTCTGAAAACTCAGTATTAATGGAATCAGAATTCCGTGTCCAAACCAATATACATAACACCATTTAAAGTTAGCCTCCACCGACTGCTTGAAAACACTCAAAACAGAAGAAACAGACAAAAGTACAGTAAGAATTTAACCTTTACTGGATAGACTCCAGCCCACTGACTCCCTGCTGTGGAACTGGCAGGTTTGTTACAGCCTCCTGAGAGAAGCGAGGCACAGTATTATACAAATGCCTTATAGGGTCTGACAAGTCCATTACACCTTTGATGACTTTAACCTTGTGCTAGTTTATTGTACCGAACTTATGTCAGAGCAAATACTCCAGAATAATTGCCTGATAACGTTTGACTGTACCATACTATTCCTCCAGCTTGCAGACGACAGTACTTTGCTCAGCCCTAAGGAGGAGATTGAGGAGACAAATTAAGTGAAAGCTGATGCTGACATTTTCCCAAAACTAACCTTAACATTTTTTTTTAACGACTAATAGCTGAAATCACTTTTGATCTGCAAATTTTTAATTATTGCTTGCTTCTGTATTCCAGTCTTGATGAGGAATGGAAACAAAGAGTACAAAACAGGAGGAGACATTGCCTGTACTTCTGCTTTCACTAGGGACAGAAATTTCTGGAATTTTCCAGAGACCACTTTCTAATGCCTCTTTCTGGACAAAAGAGGTCTGCATTGCTCCCAGACAGGCCCCATAAGCGATAACATGTTTATAGGCTCTCTTGACTGCCAAAAGAAACTAAGCGAGAGCCTCAAGCTCCCACAGGTACGTGGAAGAAAAAAAGCAGCTGAGAATCGTCTTGCCAATTTCTTGTTGCTCCCCATAACAACGAAAAAAAAGTGTTTCATTTGTGAGGCAGCTGTATTCAATTGCTGCGTGGTGCTTTGCACCCTGGCTCCGGATTTTGGTTGTTGCGATGAGCTTGGCTGACACTGCCGTCACAAACGTGATACGGGTATGGTAATAATTACAAAGTCCTGAAGAAGAGCAGAGGAGCAGTAGAAGATGTGATGTTTGCTAAGAGCTGACTGAAAGGAGGTCTATGGGACGGCTGCTAAAAAGCAAGAGGCATAGGCAGGTAGTTATTAAGTGAGCCAGCTGCTACCACGGGCGAATCCCTACTCCTCTGAAACCACCGCCATGCACCGCCGATTGCTTGTGAAGTTAAAAAGGAGCAAGAATTACTCTCTACAACTGTCTAATTTCTTTAATTATCAGCAGGCTGACCTGAAGATGCCAAACTTGAGTGCCCAGCACACCAAACCTGAGTCCTCGTGGTACCTCAGACATTTTTTTTTTTTCTAACATCCTGGATAATCAAAGTAGGATGAACCTACCCCTAAGCCTGCAAACATGCCTTGAATAACATTGTAATACATACAATGTTCAAATAATCTGGTCTATTCTATGTCACATAAACATTCATGGTACTTAAAAGTACTAAAAGGCAATGACAATTTCCCTAAAAATGAGAGATTCAATAAAAATTTGTACTAAATGGAGTATCTTATTTGAAGAAGTGTAATTAGATTAGAGAGAAATGACCGAATATTGCACCCGTAGGTACTTGTTAAAGATCTTGGTCAACAGTTTTACACTGATGTTGTCATTGTCGACCAAAGATCTCAAAGCCCTCTGTGCACTGATTAATCACTGAAACACAGCACTGCACCTGCTTTATGTTTTGAGGCAGAGAAGTATAAACACCCTTGGTGTACAAACGGTAACACCACACAATAAGGGAAGAGTGAAGACAGGATAAAATCCAAGGTGGAGTTTAACTTCCCTAGGTGCTTTTGAGAAGCTCCATGTCCAGCCCCGCACCATTTATTCAAGTTGGAGAAAGGGGAACATACAGCAAGCAGAGTCCTCCTGAATCCCAGTCCTCTGCTCTAATTACTAACACATGTACCTCTCCTCCCCTCCAGCAATAATTTGCTCTCACATAATTTAATCCCCTTTTAGCCTTTTTTTTTTTGGGGGGGGGGAGGGGGCGTAAATCTCTAAACCAATCCTCCCCAGACTATGCACTTTACATCTAACATATATCAACACGAAGACGGCTTGGCTTTTTTGTGTTATCTGAACCTGCAGTGATGCTTCCACATCCCTCAGATCGTGCCCTTGCTGAATTCAACTTTCTACATAGACATCAGAGCCAAAGGCAAGCTTCTGGAACCGCACCTACCAGTCCTGGATCTCAAAAACCTGAAATAACTCGTCTGATGATGCTGAAGAAGTGTTCAGTAAGAGGCTTAAATCAGCAGCAAAATATGAAGTAACCATCTGCATTTAATCTTGAAACACTTCAGGTTCCCGTCTATCTCCCCAGTTTCGGAAAACACTCCCTGCCAAAGGGCTTGGCGATGAATGGCCCGGAACCCCCTTCCATGACTCCAGGGAAGGGGAGGGGGTGCGCTCATCCTTTCTCCCCTGTCTGTGCCTCGTGTAGTACACCACTGCTTTGAGCCAGGAAGATTCATCACCATCGACACCGTCGTAATCACAGCTTAAATTGCATACCAATGAACTTCTAATGCTAGCCCAAACTCCGTCTGGTAACTAGAGCTGAATCAGATCTCTTCATCAAAAGCTCATCAGAAAATTTCTAATTTTTCCTAAACAAATCATCATTGTTATAAATTCATAATAAAGCTGAACAGTCAGATTACAAAACACCACCTAAAAAAAAAAATCTTTTGATGATGCAACCGTGCACAATAAATACAGATAGACAGAATTAATTCACTCTCAGCAAACTTGACACTTCGACATAATCTAACCACATGGCTGGGTTTTGTAAGGCGTGCCTATATCTTAGTCCTGCTCACGTAGGTATGGAATCAGACCTCCCACCTGCCATGAATCCAATGCAAGCTGATGTACAAGAATAAGAAATGGGACCGGTGTTACACCTTAAGGACCAGCTCAGGTGTGAACAAGAATGAGCCTAACTCAATCTCTGGGATCCGTTAGACTCTATAAACAGCTCCAAAAATCTATTTGTTACATGGGAACAAGGGGAGAACATTTTACAGCACCTCAGAGCATTTTTTTCCCTATTCAGAGAAGAAATTTTTGCAGTTGTGAGGTCCTTCTCCATCAGGAAGACAAACCTTTGAAGAAATGACTTAGAGTGGCACACATCTCAGGACTGGAAAGTCCTAGACTCCTGTGCCTTTCGTTCATTTGTGGATAAGCATTGGCTGCCTTTGGTTTCTGAGAGGAACCATGGACTGATAGCGCAGAACTAAGCTCCAATCCTTCCTCTTATTTTAAGCAATTTACTTTAAAGAAAAGGCATATGCCTATTTAGAGGAATATTTGTGCCACAACCAATTTCCACTGCTGTAGGAACATATCTGTTCGTGTTCAGATCGGGCATAATTGGCAGCTTTTGACCATTTATTTCCAAGAAAAATTCCTTTAATGCACACGTGGGCTTGGGACAAAGTATCCCATCTGCCGACTGGCTCTGCAGGCGTCTGGTGAATATTGTCTTTTCCTGTGTTTAATTAGCTGTAGAAGCAGGCACAGCCAGCAGGATGCAAAATAATGTTAGTGCTCAAAGAAATCCTCCTATTGTTTTTCCTCCATCACTTTCAACCTAGGCAATGCTAGTATCCCTGTCCTGCAGCAGTTTTACTTCAGGTGACTTCTATCTAGCTGGAGTATCCTACCTAGAAGTCCACAGGAGGAGGACATAATACGTGTCTTAATTCAAACCTACTTTAAAAGTACCGTAAAGCAGCAACCTATCAAGCAAGGCTACTAGGAATATTAAGTTCTTTCCATCAGTTCGAGGTTTCAATAACTTGATCTTCTCCTTCTTCTTTGAGTATTACTGTCGCTGATGAAGGCATGGAGACTACATTCTTCAGATGAGGCTCCACGTTAGACTGATCTTCAAGATTAAACACGAGCAGGCCCATTGGTGCACTGTACATCTGAGAAAAAAGGCAAGTTCTACATGTTTTAAGAGATTAACTGGTTTCCTGGAGTTTGATCTCAATACTCGGTGTGCACTAAGAGATTTTTGGAAGTCCTCTGCACAGTTTTGGATTTGGGAGCAGCAGGTGCAACTTCCCAGTGAAATAAGAGGTCTAACTTCAAAAGCAAAAAATATTTTCATGACTGAAATAAGCCTTCTTTCTTGGTCCACTAGAACCAGTTTTCAGCTGTTGCTGCAAATTTTTGTCAGGTTTTTATTATGTGAAACTGAATGATGTCATTAGGTGGGAACTCGGGGTAGGGAAAAAGCGCTTTAAAGATTTATTCATTAAAAAACATGATTATATCACTAATATTTTGAAAAATTTTAGATATTCTAAAGATGCTCTTCAGATTCTGGGAAACACTCAATGCTCTGGACATAGGCCAGTGAAATAAAGTGATCTAATCAATAAGCAGTCAGAAAACATCTCAGCGTGGAATTAGCAGAGAAGCTTGCAGCATCAGCTATGTCCCTGATTATCAGCAGGCCAGAATACATAGATATCAAGCTGCTTCAGTGGGACTAGACACATCCACTGCCATTTGACATTCAAGTCTTCGTGAAGACCAAACATATGGCACATTTCGTGTCTATAACTTCATACTTGCAAATGTCTCATTTCTTAAAGTGATATTTATATCCATGCCTCTGTTTGCTCTGGCATTAAGGATAGATTTAAACAAAAATTAAAAAAAATACTGCCAAAATACTGTTTCTCACTCTCTCCCCCAGCCTAGCCAGCACAAATACATGCTAAAAGTCAAACGCCACAGTGTATGAATGCTGTGGTTCCTCGGAAGACGAGACCGCTTGCCACTGGAATACGCCCAAGAGTCTGTCCTAGGCCAGCTGGCTTCTAATAGTCCCACACAGAGGTCAACAAGGTCATTGTTCTCAAAGCATATGGTCTTCTCCATCATATATAGTGTGGACAGAAATCACTGTGTAAACTGTGGAGGAGTGAGGGAAGAAGTCTTGAGAGATTTTTTTCTCTAGAAGTAGATTTCTGGTTTGTAGCAATATTCCACTCTAAAAGGCACAAAAATTTGGATCATGATTTATTATTGACTGTTCTGATATTTTACTTTCTTCTGGACCACGAAATTGACTTTAATAATGTATATACGTGCAGGTGACTATGCCCAAAACGGCAGTATTGGCACTACTCTGACGCTTTTGTCTATAGATGTATGTATGTATGTGCCATACAGCAATTACAACATTATGTCCAATTATGTCATACTGAGAATAAATAAAAGAATCTGAATCAGCAGAATTTTCATCTGTTTTGCTGCACTAGTGGATAGAGGGACTTTCTCCCAAAATAACAAAAGCTCTGCTGAACAGTCCACCCCAGAGACAAGTCATAGGTTTAAATTCCTCTTTCTTCTGGAACGGACCAAAGACTTGAACCTGCCCCTCCGTTCACCCTCTAAGGGCCCCAGCCACATGGCTCCCCTAAGTGGGTCTGCTTCAGAGCGATATGACCTTTAACTAAAGCTAAAAAGGAACACTAAATTGTCAAAAATCTCCTACAGCTGATTTAGATGAACCATTTCCCATCCCATTCTCTTTTTCTGAGGACATGGCAGGATGCCCCCACCAAGTTCACTGCACAGCCACATTTTGGTTTTGTTAGTGATAACTGACTTTAAAAAAAAACAAAAAAATACAGGTAAGACAAACTCAGAGATAATCACATATCTTACCTATAGTTTATATCCCGTGTGTACTGATAAATTAACTAGCTAAATTAATAAAAGGTATTTCCTCTACCTGCCGACCTTGCTTTGCCTATCACAGCTCAAACAGTTACTTCTGATTACATCTTCAGCTGTAACCTGAAAAAACTAACGTTATATTTTCCATGCAGGGTATGGTGTAATTGCTCACCTTCAGTCTATTTTTTCATAAGACCACATAAGAAAGTACCAGGAAAGTAATCACAGCAATTAGAGAGTGGTTCTTTGATGCCTTTCTGTTACAGGGGCTGTCAAGTCTAGCCCTTTCTAACTGAAAGAAAATATTCCCTGCACCCATATAATATACAAAGATCTGCGTTCTTGTTGAAGTTGTTTAAAAATCTAGGCACAGCCTGCGTGTGGTTTATAATCTCTCCACTCACATTAGTCACCTGGGCCCGAGCTAGCATTCGGCAGTGTTTCAACACCAAGTCCAAGGCAAGACTGTCCACAGACCAGTCAAGAACACATCGTTCTTTCCATGAACAGTCACATCACACTTGATTTTTAATGTTTCAAGAGTAGAATGTCACGTTTGCTTGATATAAGGATCGTACAAATTCATAGTGAACATAGCAATTACACCTGTCTGGAACAACAACCTCTCTAGAACGTCCCCTACCACCCAGGGAGGAACAAAAGCTGCTGTTAAGTCTTACCAAGAGAGGAACAGAGCATGGCACTTCCCAAAACACCACGACACGGGAGGTCTGACTTCACACCACCTAACGAGGAGCTGCAGCCAGTGAGAAGGAAGAGAGCTGTGCAGCACTGGCCTCTCCCAAGCTCTTTTAGTGAGAAGGATCCAGTACTGTATTTAGCATGAAGGTAAGGGACAGCAGATAAGCTGAAAGTCCTCCCCCACCTTCTAAGAGGAAAAGAAACTTGGGTCACTTTTCTCTCCTTAGAGCTTCCTGATCACAATCAAGAGTGCCAGCGCAGATGGTTGCTCCTCCCCTCCGTCCAGCAGCCCATGCTGCTCAGAAGGTAGATATAGTCTTCTCTGTCACTCTCTGCAAAAACTCTGTCTGGGAAAAGTAGTGCCAGTAGTGGGACCACAGGATTGCTGGGAAGCACCAGCATTAACCTTATGAGATTTCTTGAGAGTTTCCCTTCACACCAAATAGCTCAAGACACATGCCAGGATGTAGACAAGGAGTTACCAATTCTTTTTTTCCTCGTTCTTAACTGGTCTGTTTAGCTGGTAACTACTATAGCACTAATTACACAGCATGGTTTTTTTGTCTGCAGACTTCAAGTGTGTTGCACTTCAAGGCTGAAAACTTGATATTAAATTAAGTTAAACCAAAGCAATTTCTGAGCGATTTGTAATGGGGGCCGCTCAGCTCAGCCATTCTGTTTTCCAGGTCAGCCCTTGCCCGCGGCTTTTCTCACATCTACTGTTCTAGAGCACGTTTTGGCCAGTGCCATAGGACTGTCCCTCCTCACCTCAGCACAAGGCAGCCCAGGGAAAGAGTCACCTTTGTCAGACTTCCCTCCGCGCCCAGCCAACACTCAACCCTGGCACACCGAGTTACACCTGCTAGCTCAGCCGCTCTTCGTATCTTTTTAACATTGTGCAAGAACGATGCGCCCACTCTTCTGTTTTCATCAGAAACCTCATGCTCGTCTTCTCTCTCTGAACAGCTCAAGTATCTTGAAATATTTCTCCCTACACAATCACCCTTTCCTGAGGAGAAAGAAGTAGTATGCTACAGAGCTTAATCTGTTAGCAGCCATTATAGGCAAGTACCATTTCTTCCCCAGAACCTGCCTCTTCAGATCTGCCCTTTTCCAGAGTTAGAAACCACCGAGAAGAGCTAGCTATGGTTAACCTAAACAAAACTCGGGGCCCCTCTTCTGCTGTGAACAATATTTTCACTTAAACAGATACAGAAAAATACATGCTATCAGGGAAAGATTTAATCAAAGTGGAAAAAATATAAATTACTTTCTATTTCAGAAGTAGGTTCTTGAAAGCTGTCAAATCTAAATTGGTTTTACTTGGCTTTTGACCTTTCCTGCAACAAAGCACATGAATTCAGAGACTAGTTCAGTATCTTGTGTACAAGTGGAAAAGTTAACACCCGTACCTTCTGAGCACTTTACAATCAACTCTTTGGATCCTCAGAGCAAGGAATAGGCAAAAGATACAGATTACAACACCAGGAAGCAAACACAAGTCACAATTAAGGTCCTTGACCTGATGGACTTTCTGCAGGGCTATGAAGAAGACTGTGCTGTGCTGAGGATTTCTCTGTAGCAGACTGTTTTTTCTCCAGAGAACCACTGGAAGCTGTACGCAGCAGAGTACTGGGCGAGACCCTTACACACAGTGCTCCCTCGAACTGTGGGGACTGTGCTCACGCCAAGCTCTGGACAATGACAATGCTCTACGCGACTCAATGCATGTTATGGAAGAAGATCCCCCACTTCATCTACGTTGCGTTGTGTTTGATGGCAGGCAGTTCGAAGGGCTCACCACAACTCTGAGGCATTGGAAGGCAGGAAAAAGCACACATACACAGTGTTGTAATTCTGGTGGTACAAGATGCTCCGTACTCAGAACGTTACTTGTTCTGTAGCTTCCACAACTCAGAACGCTACATCACTTACATGGGGTGACTTAAGTCTGCCTTTGATTAATGATAGAAGATGGTCATAAATAAAGTTATTTCAATTAAAACCTTTGGCTAGACCTTTAGAAGCAGGCTTCTGACCTCTTTACAGCTGTGAAAATGGTAAATTTCAATATACACGTAGATATAGACACACAAACTTATGTACCTCTGGCCTAGGTACTCAAGTTCCTAATCTGCATATACTTGCATGGCAATAAAGTATCTTAGAATAGTACAGGCTACAGAATTGTCTAAATTCTGATACATTCACTTCAAAAACCCGTGAAATACTAGAAAAAAAACCCTCCTTTTACCACACTAACTACAGATGCAGAGAGTCAGACCCTCTACGCATAAATCAGCATAACTCTGCTGAAGGTGGTGCTAATGGAAATAGTGATTTATACCAGCTGAGGTTCTACCCCACACCATTTAAAATTCTTTGTGAAGACTTCTAGTGCCAAACATTGTATAGGTTTATTTGCTCAAGCAGTCCTGCGAATTCTAATTGAATCAGTTCCTTAAAACGAGCAGGGTTTAGCCTGTCTTCCTGTGTGACTTATGGATGATGGTATCTTTCTGGAAATACATCAAATAACAAAATAAACACTGACCAATAGGAACAGAAGCACGTATTTTTTGAATTTCAGAGCCAGCCAGTTTATAGTTAATATTACCTGTAGTTTGTAGCTTATACGATAGCGTTTCTGTTTATCAAACTTCTGTTACTGTCTAAGTGTAATTGGGGTGATTTAGGAAAGAAGCTGTTTAAAAATACAAACATCCACAACTTCTCTTCATTCCTACGTGTTTTCTTCTGAAATGATTCATACTTCCTTTTCTAAACCTATTTAGCTTATGCACATTTCTATAGCAGCTTTCTCACAGCTATAGTTCTTACAGCTACGTTGCTTCTCAAGCTTTAAGTTCTTACTTCAGGAAAAGGCTCGTTAGCCATGCTGAAATGAAAACTTACTACTCAGAGACTGCTTCCCAGCAGCATCCACCATTACAGGGTGATAGCCTAAATCATCTTTTAAACACGCACCACTCTTGTCTTTCAGCTCCTCTCAAATTCTGTGTTACACACTTTTATTCTTGGGACGTTAGCCTTGAATTGTATGCCGTAATCAATACAGGAGCACACAGCAAATGCCTCTCCATTTTCCTTAGACTTTGACATAGTTCATAAGAAATCAGAATTTAGTTGCCAGCTTCAAGCGGTGTAGAACAGAACCTGCACACTTTCCCTGAACACAGAAACACGGCGTGGCCTTAGATGTAGGGTTCACACTGCAGTTCCACCAAGCAAAACTCAAACACCTTCCCAGACCCTACTTTTCCCACCCAAACATCTGGAATTCTTCTTACATTTGGCAGAGTTATCTCCTAAGGCAGAAAACCCCAGAAGACAAACTGACTTGGGTCAGATTCGTCGTACACAGATGGGACAGTCAGCAGGAATTCCCTCCAGATCACAAAATCTGTTGCTCCTCTGAAATTCAGAAACCTATTTTCAACAGGAAGACCTGGCGCTGCTTCCAAGGTCCGAGTTTCCAGGGCCTTTACGGCCTGATGCGAACCTCTGTCAGTTAGAAAAGCAAGCTCTCACTTCCATAGGAACTTGATTTTTTAAACTATGTTGTTGTAATGAAAGCATGCAGAATTGCAGATAATTAAGCAGCAGAATGCTCTGCAGCACTTAAACAACAAAAAAACCAACCCCAAACTTCTAGGCAACACGCAACCAGTCTCGGGACAGTTTCTTCACAATCATAGCTAGATTTTCGTAATGCTGTTATTCATGTTTACTTCAAGTACGAACCACAACTCATTTTATGTACTGAATGATGGAAAATGATTACTCTATTATAAAGTGGGCGGGTCTGAATTGACTGCTGAAGCTGATGGAAAGCGTTTTAAGCATATTATATTTTATCATGTTAATGTCTTGATTACCTCCTGGAATTGCAATTTTAAGTGAGTACATTAGAAGTAGGTGGAGATTTTTAATAAGAAAATAAGCTTCCAGCTAGAGTCACAAAAGATGGCTTCAACTATTCAGAAAATTAAGATATGTCTCAAAAGTTACAGTTAATTTATAAACCTAAATTGACACCTTAATACTATTATTATTTGTTCAACATAACAATAAAACAGGCTGACTGAAACTCATAGGAGCGAAACTAATAGAAGCCAGACAAGCCAGAAACAGACATATTTATACACACGTGGGGATTTACTTTCAAAATCAATTTTTAAAAGAGTCCCCAAAAGACTTTTCTTCAGTGCATCACTGTTAGCCTCAATCTCTTTTCCTACCTATTAGAATGGGAGTGGAGACCAAATGAAATACCCTGTTCAATCACTGCGTTGTCTCTTTCGGGGAGCATCCACACCTACACACCACGCTAGCTGCAACCATCGCCCTCAAGAGCAATATATTCTCTTTGTTAAATTCTTCTTTCTGGCCTTCCTGGGCAGTACTTTGGAGAGAGAGTTTCTCAAGCAGCTGTTATTGCTGGCACAGGAGGTGGAGCGATAGCACCTTGTTCCCTTAAAGAGAAAATACCCCACAAAAATTCCAAGACAAACTTTCTTTTCAATGTTTCAGCATAACATCACTTTGACTCCACTGATATTCTCAAATTATAACCTTGACGCATATTAGCAAAAAACAACACCTTCCACTTACATCGTTGGATAATTAAATAATAAGATAGACCGATACCCTTGATTAGGAAGGTATTCTGTCCTCAGAACTGCAGCTCACTGTTTTGGTGACCTGAGCAAGGTTATTTCACTGCTGTCATCTCCTTCCTCCTGCCTTTGTCTGTCAGCACTTTTGTAAGGGGGGATGCCTCTTTCCATGTGTTTATACAGTGCCTGTCACACTGGTGTTTCTGATTTTACTGGACATTAAAAAAAATTGCAAGGCTACTTAAAAAAAAAAAAAAAGAGGTACAAAGCTGACCTTTTCATTGCTTCACCTAGCTTGCGTACAGTACCCTAGACTACACCATTGCGACTCAGTCATGTGCTTTAGCCTCACAATAAAATAGCCCGATTCCATACCTGCAAGAACCGTGGGTTCAGAAATAACATATTGATCAGGCCGTATTGCAAATTTAACGTGACACAGAGTGCAGATCAATACACTGCTGCGCCTGCCACTACAATGCAGAGTACAACCAAATCATTATTTTGAGCTCTTAATAACTACAGGAGCTTAATTTCGTCATTTTGAAGGTGAAGAGAAGCATTTGAAAAACCATCTGATCAGCGGCTGCTGCTCGAGCCCAGGCCAGCGTGCGGCCGCGGCAGCCAGCCTGCCGGGCACAGCCACCCCAGGAGCCCCTCGCCCCGGCACGGGCACTGCTCCGCTCGCCCCGCACAGCCCCTCTCGCTCTCTGCCAGGGCAGAAGTGCCTCTTCTGCCGAGCCTTCCAGAGCCGCAGAACGCCCGGGGAAGGCTTGGAGCAGAGATTGGCACTCGTCATCCCGGTGTGCTTCACCTTGTGAGGCAGGTTGGGCAGGGGTCCTACCCTGATGCTTTGCACACAAGACACAGAGCCTCGATTTTTTTCTAATTTCTTCTCTGTGTAGCTGCAGACAAGATGATGCAGGGATGGATTACAGTGCAGAGACCAAAACTTGCTCCAAACAACTCCCTGCTTTTTCTCTGCACATCTCCTTCTGTTTTCATCCTCTCCCAAACTTGAGAAAATTTAGTTCAAGGGAATGGGAGCCAGTGAACTGCGCTTCCTCTATCGAGGGCGACAGTTCAAAGAAGGGAACAAAACAGCACTTTATGAAATGGAGAAAACAATGAGCAAAACAGAACGATAACCAAGATAAAAAAACCCCAACATTCAACAACTTCAGTAACGCCTATAAAATCTTTTCTAAAGAGCAACTGCTAGGACAAGTTTATTCCCTCTCGTTCTGTTCTCTCCCTTCAAGTCTGAGATTGTAAAGATCCAGGGCTCAAGGTCAACTTTCTGACCACCAAGGTCCTATCCAGACTGCATCTGAACCCAACTGCACAAGGTGCCAGTGAGTCACTCAAAGATTCACAAACAGAGTAACAATCATCTGCAAAGGTCCTCTCTGATGTAGAGGCCACTGCTTTTATTTAGATAAAACTGGCCTCAAGTAATTGTCTTTCCTGTTTTCCTAAACATTCATTTCTGGTGTTTGAACTTCATTTCCAATGTTCTAACTTCGGTAATTGCCGCTTTAATCTTTTGCAGCTTCACGTGTTCTCGGTAATGGAGAATAATAAATGTAAATGTAACATTTAGGCCATCAGTAATTTATCCTGGGAGAGCAGTTCAAAGGGAGCATCAGCTTGAAACTATTGGTTCGTTTGTGAAGTTTGAGGCAGGAGACCCAACCATCATCTGACTTCAAGGAGCCTTTGTACGGGACTAATTATAAAACAAAACCACCGGACTGGTACTGATTACTTATTTATATTTTTGATGAAGTTATCTGCAGTTATTTTTGATCTCTAATTAGAGGTGACCTCAAAAGCAGGGGATTGCTTCATTTTCCAGAAGAGCAGCTCAGGAATTATTCAGTCGCTCACTTAAAACAAATACCACAGTGATCTTAACGCTCCCTAGGGTTGATGCTTAGGTAACAAGAGAAGAAAAACATCTGATTAAGTTCACAAAGCTAGGTCTCTGAGTGACTGAAGACTTTTTTTTAAATATGTCACACAGATGGAAAATGTTTTCTAGTAGTATCTACAGCGAGTAGTGACACTCTTTTTTCAATCCTACATAATTTGTGACACTGAATTAACAGCTGTTTTTAAAGTAAAGTATAACCCGTGGGGAACGGGAGGAGAGGACGAATCCTGACTCTTTGCTTTCTGACATTCTCAGACCAGGAAAGGAAAGGTTCTATTTTAGTCATTTAAATGCTAATATAATTTCATGACCACCTGTCACTCCATAAAATGTTTTCCATTGCCTTAATCACATTCTGCTCTCCTCAGCAGAAAATTAGCTGATGCTAAAATACCAAAAGGTTATTAGGAAAGTTTTCTTTTCTACGTATAGATCATTTGGTATATAAGAGTGATTCACTTAGGGCAATACCTTAATCAAATGCTGATGTATGCAGCAGTCACTTTCAAATACTAGGGAAAAGAAAACAGCCTGGTTAAACATCTGCAAAAGAAGTGTGTATCTCTTTCTCTACATCCCTAACTTGCAGTACTTTCAGTGGTACATGCCAAGTCCAGGGGATAGACCAACACTCCTTCAATCACAGTCTGTAAGATGACTCTGATTCCACCTTAGAGAAGGTTCTCCAGAAAGCTGTCCTATATTTTAGGAAAACGACGTACGTAAGCTGCCTTCTCAACCTGTTTCTTCTCATTACAAGCAAAGTGCATTTTCAGCAGTTTTGACTAGATGCTCTTTTCAAGTAGTTAAGTAGAAAAAATATTAAGATGCTCAACAGTATCTTTAAGAAATACAGGAAATCGCAAATACACCAAAACATATCTGTAAGGAAGCAAGTAATAAGAACAGTTAAGCAGCAGCCCAGCAGATATTGAAGAGATCTGCTTTTGTAACAAAGTAGAAAGGTTTTATCTGATAAACACTGATGGGTAGTTTTGTCCCTGGAGGTTATCCAATTAGAGCAAAAATGCTGTGCTCTGTCTTATTTGCCTGATCTCTTCCCACCTGACTGCCTCCTTCAAATAAATATTTGCCACCAAGTCTTGGTTTATAGTAACTGTTAGAAAAATCCACCAGCAGCACACCTCTCTGGAATTGTTGACCGTTCTGTATATTACTTCCCACTCTTCTGATGTGAGGACAAAGTAGGGAAGTGCCTTTACCTGAATCATCTTAAAAGATCACATATAGTTCTTAGGACTGTAGAAAAATAGCGATAAGTATTATCCTTATTCTTAGCAAAAATAACCTTAGAATTTTAAGCAGATTTCAGTCATATCCTTCCAGTGATATCAGTTGCTGGACAGGCCAAATATAATAAAATGCATTAAATTAACACTGTTAAATTTATTTTAGAGTTGGGACTAGCCATACAATGGTAACATGGTTATCTTCAATCCATTAATACATAGTAAATGTTACTTTCCTAAAGTATACTGAAACCCAAGTCCTATTTAACCTCATATATTAGTATCTAAGACGACGCTCTCTCCTGGTACAGAGAAATCCAAAGACTGAAAACCGAGTTTTCAGATTCTCGTCCTCCTCAAATGTTCGTCCTACAAATATTAGCTCAGAATGAGCCTTCAGTCTTCCAGGTATGTTTTTCTGCAGACACAAGTAGCACTAACCCATCTCTACCAACCACTACTGACAGCAGACCTGCCCAAATTCCTGCTAACTCTACTACCATCCTAAACCAACAGCACGGCTCGAGCAGTTGCGACTGCAGCTAGTACAGGATACAGCCTAGCTCGGGCTTTGATCTGTAACAATTCAGATATGGGGCCTTATTACTGATGCAACAAATTCTAGTTCCTTTTAATCTCAAACCTACTTCATTATATTTGAGTCATATTAATTTCTCATATATATTAAAAAAAAAAAGGCCTTCAGAGGGACTGGACTTTTTCTAAATTCATACTCCAGTGCTTTGATGCAAATTGTTCCCAGATATTCCGAACAGCCCTGCAGTTTTAACTGTAACTTGTTGTTTATGACTACATTTAAAAATGGCTTGTAAGCTTTCTTTAGAGCTTTTCCTTTATGTTTTAGACCAACCACGCACCCGCTGTACAAAATACAAGGTGATTTTCCAGGGTCCTTTAGACTTTCACTACTACTGACGCGCCCCTACTAGTATTACAACAAATCTGAATTTTTCAGTGGAAAGTGCCCTATCAAAGCATCGCTAACCATCTCCAGCAAAACATCCCAACTACGCAAGCCACGTGGGGCTGGTTTTTAGGGGCTGGGGTTTGGGTTTTTTGACAAGTCTTAGATCACAACGAGATTATTAGAAAAAGCTCACGGCTCAAACTTTTCAAGCAAAAGCAGACGTCATTCTTGAACAAAGCTACGCGATCCTACAGTAGAAGCCACACTGGTTTTGGAGTTAATATTTGTTTTGAAGACAACCTGACAGCGTTTTGACAGTCCCTTTGACACACTGTGGCTTCTCGTGCTAAGATCTTGAAACAAAACAGAAGAAAGTACTGAGCGCGGCGGAATCGCGCCCTTGCAGTTTCAGCAAACGTCGCAGACAGTTTCATCCGTGTCTCTCACACTGCTGGGAGACAAGCAAAGGCTCACGGTACCTTTTTTTTCCTCCATCGGTAAAGAAAGCAGAAGTTAGGTTTCGTGAGTACGTGAGAACTTTGGGATCCTTTGGCAAAGATTCTGCAAATGCAAGATGTTATGATACCGTCGTCGTATGACAACAAATTTTCTCAAGTGATACCACAGTGTTTTTCACAAAGTGTAACGTCTCAGGGTCGAGACGCTCACTCTGCTTTGTTATTTACCTTCGCTGCAGTGCTTCCTATCCGGAGGAATAAAGCGGTACCACCAGAACGCACACACAGATCACTCGAGTGTCACGGTGGTAGATATTAAAAAGTCAAGGTTTGCCACAGCACTGGCATAGTTATCTCCTGTTTATAAAATGCTGGTGCCACTCTTCTCCCCTGTGTGACCGCTGCAGTGTAACCTCTGGCGATTCTGGACTGTAACTGTAATTGTAAATTTTCAACAATTTCTGCAGTGTACTTTGAACAGGTATTTATTATGCAGACCACACACGCTCACGCTTATAAGTGTGATGGTGTTGTACATAAAGTATTCATCTCTGAGTGTCTGGTGGCTGCAATATGAAAAAGCCCTCTATTGCATTCTCTTTGTACGTTATAGAGGAGAAAACAACATAACCTGTTTTATAATAATCTAAAATGACTTTTCCTTCCCTAAAAAAGAAGCTACAGGACACGCTCCAGCTTTTAAGGCTCAGAGGTAGTGTTTGCTCCTACCAAGGCTGCTGCCATCTCCCTTTTCAGAGGCATCAAGCAGAAAACCCACGTCAAAGCAAGCTTGAACTGCGTATCTGTTTGGAGGTAAACTATAGCCTAAATTTTCCCATATCAAAGTGGTAATCTGAGGACAGCACATTTTCAGTGTTTGCATACTAAACAGATGTTGGCATTAATTATTTGGTGAATCCTGAGAGAGATCACCAGCATACAAAGAAATCAACATACTTCTGCTGTCAAACAACTCTGAAAGCAAAGAGAGTAAAGACAGATTAAATTAATCTGGGAGGTCCATCCAGTGCAGTCAAATACAACACACAATTTGAATGGGAATGCCCGACTGACCGATATTGAAAACTTCATTTTCTTTTTTTTTTTTTAAAGCAATATCCTACATACCCAAGTTTTCAGACTCACAGAAACTATAGCAGTGATAGTCCAGGAGACTGGAACAGCAACCTGAGATGATCGAGGAAGCGGAATCAAGGTTCAAAGTAGAGGTAGCTTCTATCACGACCTGGGGTTAGCTTTGGTGAGCTGCATTTTCTGAGATGACTCTTTTGCTGAACCTGTGCTGGGAGGTCCAGCAGACTTCTAATTGAGCCTGTGAGAATTTTTTCCTGGGATGGCAATTTAAATAAAATTAATTAAAATAGAGCTCAAAGTTTGAATGATAATGAGACTACAAGGAAGAAAGAAAGAAATAGGTATTTGTTTCACAATCTCCAGTGAGGGTTCACTTTTTGCTTCCTCAGTGAAGACAGTGGTATCTTTAATTGATTTGACCAACCATCACAGAAGCAGCCAAAACTGGAAATCTGAGCAAAGCCTACTCTAAAATAAGGAACAACCCAAAAAAGATGAAATAGCTCAAGATCAGAGGTCCAACTAGCACAGTCTACTCTGTCTTTGACAGTATCCAAAAATGGATACCAAGGGGAGAAAAAAGAACAAAATACCACCTTTCCTCCAGCATCCAAACGTTTTCTGCTCAGGGGCTTCCTTGGCCAGATACAGTTTCTAGGTATCGAGTAATCCTGGAGGATTATTGTTTATTAAGGTTTATTGTCCCTGAACTTCCAGCCCTCCTGGGCATCCCTTAGCAGTGGCTTCTGAAA
>Ga0065711_1004237_pt1 | contig 31376 bp, 32 predicted proteins | sample Hoacrofraction12_FD_59098 | JGI IMG/M metagenome (GOLD analysis project Ga0065711, IMG submission 59098) | Hoatzin crop microbial communities from Cojedes, Venezuela - Epithelial fraction 12 v2 (version 2) | ecosystem: Host-associated > Birds > Digestive system > Esophagus > Crop | place... | reverse complement strand
AGGGCAGCCCCAGGCAGGAGGACAGGCATCGGACCGCAGGACAGCAAGTGACAGGCAGCAGAGGGACAGGGCAGGGACTGGCAGCCACCGCACGGAGCACCCCGACACCTGGGGCATTGGTGGGGGCTGTTACTGCAGGGGCTGAAAGCTGTGGGAGACGGGGAGGAGAGGAGTCACAGAATCACAGAATGGTAGGGGTTGGAAGGGACCTCTGTGAGTCAAACCTGAGGAGAAAGGTGAGGGCACCAGTGGGAGAGACGGGGGACAGGAACGTGTTAAGGGCAGCTCACAGCCATCAGCCTTGCTGCTGCTGACAGTTGCCACAGTGGGATGTGAAGGGTCCTGCTGCTGCTCCCGCAGGAAACACGAGCATTTTAATAGTTAAAGTGGTCTTTTGTTTCATAGATTTCCAAAAGCAGAAAGGCCCAATAACACCAGAGTTGCTGAAGTGCCAAACACAGAGCAGGGGATGGCACTTCTTTTCTCTGCCCTTTGGATCACATTGTCCAGATTTTATGCTCATTCATGATGGACAGAAACGATTGAGGCCGGGCAGAAAAGACCGAGGTCGGGCAGAAGAGGGTGGCTGCCTTCTAGACATCCAGCGCAGGAGCAATCCCTCGGTCTCTGCTCACGCTGCCAGCGCTCAGTGCCAAGCTGGCAGAGGAACCACCACTATTCCAGACACCCCACAGATGCCGACGGAGCCTGGAGTGGCTTTGTCCTTCCATTCGGGCTGAGCTCGCTCGGGTCCTGCTAGACTCATCCCAGAGTGACAAGAAAAGCCCAAGCTTCCCTCTGGAAGAGGACAGGATCCCACCAGGGCATCGTGTGCTGCCTGGCAGGAGACAGCCCCGCGCTCTGGATGCCGGGGCAGATGACGCTTGCCAACCGCTTCCTTCTCGGGGTTTTCCTGGTTTGCTGCAGCAGAAGCCTGTGACACCTGGAGGAACAGAGGGCAGCGGACGTGCTGACACTGCTGTCACACCGCCTTGCACCAGCCCAACGAGCAGCGTTACCTCTTCAGTGGTGGAAGGATGAGGCTCTCGTCAGCAGCCCACCGCTCCACCAGCACCCCCGTATCAGCCTTCTGGGGCAGACAGAGGAAAGCTGGGTCCAGCTGGGCTGGGAGCCACTGCCCGAGCACCAGCAAGATGTATTCTTGGTTCTATCAGCTTTGCCCCAGTTGAGTGTGGATTAACTTGGATGAGAGTCCGTACGCCATCCTGAGACTTCGGGTTTCAGCCAGGGGCATTTAAACAGCACCAGGTCGGATCCAGATCCTTACCGGTTTGGCACTGGAAGTCACGGGAAGCTCTGAACTGACCCCAGCGATGGGGGCTGGGGGCCAACAGAGGCGATCAGATCCTCACTGCTTTCTGCCTTTCCCAGGGCTGTAGAAATATTCCCTAATTTCGCACCCCTGTGTGAGGCATTATGTTCCCGTGGGAATGGGGAGGTGTGCTGAACCGGACAGACCCGTCTGCTTCGCTGGAGCCAACAGCGAGGATCAAACCCAAGGTACCCACTCACGACAAACTGCTACCAGTGTCCGGCTCAAGCCAAGGCTCCCGTCCGTGTGTGAGATTTGCAGTCTTAGAGCTTGTGGCCACAGTTGCAACATTCCTTTTGTTTTCTAGGAATTCGACTCCACCAAGGAGGGAAACCACAGGGAAATTGTTTCAGTGTGCGCTCTGGACTGGGAGAGCAGGGATGGGGCCGAGGCATGATGTATAACACACAACTCCACAGCCAAGATGTTTAAAAAAACACACTTTTATTTAAACCTAAGGAAAGTAACTTTTTTTCTCTTTAGCTTGGCAGGCAGCAGCAGCCGTGCTGAGCCCAGGCAAGTGTAGATCAAAGCCAGGCAAGTCTGCTGCGAAAAATCAAGCCCTGGACATTTATTAAGATTTTATTCATAAAAAGCCATGCAGTGAGTGCAGTGGGATTTCACTGTGGAACTTTTGACATGGGAGCTGCCTTATTTAGAATGAAAATTGCCTCCTTCTCCTGCCAGGAGTAAGGTGATCCCTCCATTTCCTGTGAAATTCAAATCAGGGAGACAAACACCTTTCTTGTTGCCCTCAGGTGGGCTGGAGTCTGCATCCAGCCCTTGCTCGTGGGGCTGGGGAGTCTCGCAGCCATGGAGTGGTCATCTCCAGGCAGATGTGAAGTCTCCCCACCACCGCTGTCTGCTCTAGCCCCAAAGAGGCCCACGTTTTTCTCTTTTCCCTTGGTTAAATTCAAAATCCCCTGTTTTCAAACCTTTTTTTCATTTGTAGCTCTTTTCTCCCCTTTGTGCAATCTGTAGCACAGAAGTTTAACTTGGCAACCGTGCTGGAACAGATGGAGAACACTGGACCAACTCCCCAGATCCCAGGAACTCCTGCTCAACGCCATACGCAGGATTTCCAGCCACTTACTGCTTGGATCTGCCAAAGCAAAGCCTAAAAACAATTTTCAGATAGAGAAGCTGGAATTTTCTTTAGGACATCAGCAATCCACAAGTCACCACGTGAGCGTACTTCCCCTGTGGAAGGTCCAAAGTCTGCAAATTCCACATGAACCGATTTCAAGTGAAAACAAGCGGATGATTTTAGGGAAAGCTGTAATATCCCTTCCTACGACTGACTTCGTAGAAATACCGGTCTGGTGAAATCCACAATCAGCTTCTCTTGAAGATGACGATGGGGCAGAGCTCTGCGCCTGACTTTCAAGCACATCCACACACTCCTGAGCCTCGCTGTGAGCAAGGCACAGGTTGTAGTCATTCCTCAGGGGAGAGAACGTTCTTCTTTTCTCTTTCAGTGCAAACAAATGAGTAAAAAACACGTTTGTGCTCATGCACAGTCCAAGCCCAGAGCAGTTAGTTGGCGCAAGGAGACAGAGCAAAGGAATGAACCCACAGGGACTAGAGAGGTTCAGGAGGGGAGGAGAGGGCAAGAGCTCCCTCTTTTCAGTTGTAAGATCGTGACTTGTTTTTTCACAACATGCAGCAAAGGACAGGTTAGTTAAAATTACAATAAGCACAACTTCATAAAGTTCACAAACAGATCTGAAGTAGTGATGGGTATAAATTTCCTGTGGAACGCAAATTTTCTGAAAAAAACCCACACTGTTTGAAGTCCTGGAACCATCTGCAAATTCTTTCAGTCAAAACAAAGGATATACATTTTTTGGAAAGTGAGAACTTCAAGTTTTGATATTTATTAGACTTTTTTTTTTTTTCCTAAAACAAAAATACACTGGGGACCATATGGGATGCATCTGAAGGTGCTGATTTTGCTGGCCGAAGTCATTGTAAGGCTGCACTCCATCATTTTTGAAAGACCAACCACATCCTGGGCTGTATCAGCAGGAGCGCAGCCGGCAGGTCATGGGCAGTGATTATTCCCCCTCTGTTCGTCACTTGTGAGGCCACATCTGGACACTGTCTCCAGTTGCTGGCTCCATAGTACAAGGAAGACACTGACGTACTGGAGCATGTCCAGCAGAAGCCACCGAGATGGTCAGGGGTTGGAGTACATGATGTATGAGGAGAGGCTGTGGAAAATGAGTTTCTTCAGTGAGAAGAGAAGGCAAAGGGCGGAGGATCTTGTTAGCATCTACAGAGAATATAGAGACAGGTTTTCTCAGAGGCACACAATGAAACACCAAGATGAAATGGACACAAGTTGGAACAATGGAAGTTCTGCTTAGGTATGAAATCTTTTTTGCACAAAGACTGGTCAAACTCTGTGCTCTTCACAGAGGAACAGTGGAATCTCCACTCTTGGAGGTAACTCCCACTCAACACGGACAGACAAGGTGCTCAAACTGGACTTGCTTTGGGCAGGTGGTTGACTAGACACCTCTGCAGGTTCCTTCCAACCTACACGAGCCTACGGTTTTAAGACTAAAATGACAACTCTATCTCAAATCTTGCCTGTCTTGTTTAGGGTTCATCAAATATAGTGTGAAAACAAAGGCATTATTTCCTTTTAGGTCAAAGAGCAAATTTCAGATTGACCTAAGGTAAAACTGAGGGTCAACAAAAAAGCAATCAAAAATGTATGTGCAGTGAATCAAAATGAATGCATTTGTTCTGTTTTGCAGAACAGCTCCTTGGTGTGGGTGGACTCTGAAGTACTGCAGGGTCTGAAGATCACCCAGCAAAACCTGGGTAAGAGTGTGTGATGAAGAACTAGATAATGGCCAAGAATGATATTCTAGTACTACTCATGAGGACACGAGAGAGGATACCTGGCATCTACCCATAGCCCTCAATTGAGAAGGGATCAGTGATGAAGTAAAAATGGGAACAGTAAGGAAAAATGTTGGAGAAAACCTTGTTTCTTGCATGCAAGAGTCCTTGCTTTCAAAAGCAGATGAGCTGGGTTTATATTTCATGAATTCAAGCGTGAAGGTGAATATGGAAACATTATGGAAAGACAAGACATACTGGACCCTCCACGTGAAGAAGCTGCTGGGTTTTTAAGCAAGAGGGGTGGCCTGGGAGATCAGCTGGTGACCAAAGGCTGAAGAGCCACTGGCAGTTTTGGAGGAGGGATTAAATGAAAAGTTGTAACCATACTATGTGCTCTGTCAGGGTTCTCGGCATCTGGACAAAACTGCTCTGTGAGCTGGGCCTGGGTCCAGTCCACCACTGCATGATGGTGACCTGTGCTATAGACAGGAGCCTGTTCCGACATCCCTGTCATGAACATCACTCATGTGCCTGCCTTGAAGGCACCTGCTGGAGGGTTCTCACAGACATCTTAGTATTGAGCAAGCGTGGAGCAGAGAGAATCACAGGTTCAGAAAGTCTCCAGTGCCTGCCCCGAGCCAGGTGCTCCTCTCCCCACTGGCTTTCAAGGCACCATCGGTTTCCCAAATGAGGTCCCTCCTCACATATTGTCCAGTCCCACTTTGAGACCGAACTTACCTCCTCATGGGTTGCAGAGAGGCAAGCACCCCATTACGTAAAGGTGAAAGCATCTGGGTTAATTAGCTTTTAATTTGGAGAATAAAAGCTGTCCTGTGTATGATTTTTTATTTCATATGGAAAAGACCTGTGAGGTCATCTGTTGTGTTCTCTGCCAATTCATGACGTTATATTATATTTTGTTTTCCTTTCACAGTAGACAAAACAATTCAGGTTGGTTGAGACCATTGAGCTCTGAAGTTTTGTTCTTCAAAACCTGGCTATGTTTGGTACTGCACAGTTGAAACAAGTGATTCCTCAGGACTCCCAAAAGCAGGAGCAAAACAGGACTATGAACCATGCAACAATGCGCCATGAGGGATGCTCCCACTATCCTTCTGTGGACTGGCAATGGCTGCTTCACACACAGACATTTTCAACCCATCTCAACCCAGCAAATTCTGGAAAGGTCACTGAAAAGAAGGGGTCCTAACACTGACCAAGCACTAGAGCTTTCAGCTGAGTAGCAAGCCAAGGTCTGTAAAGGCCTTTGAAAGCAGATATGAAGCACAGCACATTTATGTTTATTCATTTTTGTAGTTAAGCAGAACACTGTGTTAAAGCAGTACTGTTCTCCCTTGAATAGATCCCATCCTGTAACATCGTCTCTTTCTTGGGACCTCTACTCACTCTCAAGCAAAGGCAGGATGCCTTTTAACAATTGTGTTTCACCTGATACCTTCTCGAAATCTGTACAAGCTCTACTCAAAGCAGCAAGTTTTAAAGAAAGTGGTTTTGGAGCTCTGTGTCTGCACAGGGGTGGACACTAGCTGAATCCCTGGGCAGAGGTGTGGATGTCCTGCGAAGGTTTCACACACTGCTTCCTACGTCTTCACACGTGGAGGAGTCCCCCCATGTGCCTATGTTCTGCCTTGGCTTATCGTCCGTCCTGCCCAGTCCTAACAGAGAAGATGGGAAATCCTGTCTGTTTTCATTCAAGTCTTCCCATGTCTCAGCAAATTATTTATAACAGAGTTTTCAGCGCCCTGACCGTGGCAAGCTAAATAAAATCACACTTGTAAACTTCCATTGCACATATGGTCACCAGGCTCCCACGTGCCACCAAGGCGGCCAAAACACGGTAAGAGCCATTCTCCTGTACCCAGCAAGCCGCCAGTTTTCAGCAGCATAAGTAACGTTGACCAAGCGTACTAAGAGTGGCCTAACCACAGTCCAACTTCGCCATGAGCACCTGCTTTTTTCCCAAGCGCTTATTTCTGCATCTGCTTCTAAAACTGAAGGCAATGATCAATGCTGTCAAGTAACTGCAGTCTTCTGCTTCAGAGCTGGCTGTATTCTAAGGTCAGATTAAAGTATTTTTGCTTACTGCATGGGACAGTAAAAAGCACTAAATGTGTGAGCACAAGGAAAGACTCATCCTGAACTATCAAATATGTAGTCCAAAAACTTCACCTAACAACGTACGGATGGAGTGGGATCATCTCTGGTTTTGCTAGGTGACTTCTTTTCACCAGCTGAACTAGAACATGCAAGAAGAGAGTTTAAGGATCTGGATGTGATCCACGATGTGACGGTTGTGTACAAGAGACAGGTCCTTCCACAACCTTCCAGAATAATTAGAAAATCAAGAGACACATAAAAATGGACTTACGGCTGGGTTACCCTCCACAGGTCTGACGGGAGCAGGTTTAAACATCTAGTGAGGAAATGCAGGAGAGCAGGAGGGCAGTGGCAGAGCTTTGCACGGCATTTCAGCAATCGAATTCAACTGCAGTGCATTCTGCTTTATTGCACAAGGACTAGTCCAGAAGTTTCCAGGTGAAATTTATGTCAGTTATTTCTTGCACCTGGAAACTGTCAGTTCTCAGAGAGTATCTCCGTATTCACTACTAAATAGACTAGGCACTATTCTTTGGACCCAAGGCTAAGCGGTGTGGCATGGCTTGTGTCAAGTACTCTACTTCCAAAAATTGTGTGGCTGCATCCAAAGGGCCTGTCGGAAAGGCTGTGGGACTAGTCAGCCCTGCTGAGCAGTACGGTATGTTCATTCAGGTGAGGCCCTGCAGTGAGGTGCCCACTGGGATTCTGGTATCTTGTAGGGCCAATAGCGATAGGACAAGGGGTGATGGTTTTAAACTAAAAGAGGGTAGATTTAGACTGGATATAATAAAGAAATTTTTTATGCTAAGGGTGATGAAACCCTGGCATAGGTTTCCCAGAGAGGTGATTGATGCCCCATCCCTGGAAACGTTCAAGGTCGGGTCGGACAGGGCTCTGAGCAGCCTGATCCAGCTGAAGATGTCCCTGCTGATGGCAGGTGGGTGGGGCTGGATGGCCTTGGAAGGTCCCTCCCAACCCAAACCATTCTATGATTCTGTGATATAGCAGCCAGCTCATTCATCGCCGACTGAGGCAGCACGTGTTGCTTCATGCTGCTGCACTGCCCTGGATGGATCTTCTTTAATTCTTCTCCAGTGCCATGTCAACTGTGATACAGCGGTTTGTTTGTTCTGTCTGAAGGAGGTCCACAGATTTTGATTTGTTTGCCTGCGCAGAATCAGTTGGCAAATGCAAACTCATCTCAGGTTTCGTATTGCCCAGGCACTCTTTTCTTCACTTCTTGTCCCAAGATTTGCCTCCACGGAAGGTGCTGCACAAAACTGCATCTGTGTTGCGAACATTGCCAGACCACACAGGCAACGCTGGAGCTGGAACAGTACAGCGTGTGCTGGAACAGCCTCACCATCGCGTAACTGCAGTCCAGTGCCACAGACAACAAACCAGCCCAAGCAGCAAATTCGGCCATGAATTCTCCCTGTAGTAAACTACAATACTTCAAATGCTTGAGCAAAGCCTGACTCTGCCACCCACAAGCCATGTTATACCAAAAAAAGGGGGAAGCAACTCCATTCAAATTAGTGTAACAGGACTGTTCTCCTGCCTCGAAAACACCTATCACATCATGGATCATGTCCAGAACCTTAAACCCTCTTCCTGCCCCAGAGCAGTGACATCTAAACTGGACCATGACCTCACCCATGGGCTGGAAGAGTGTTCTCTGGCTTGCTCCAAGCCTCGGTACTAGCGGTTTATCAGCTTGGACTACCACAGACCAATGGCCAGCCCCACGCAAGGGTCTGTTGCATTACTGGTCTAACCCTGTTGTCTAGGAAGAATCCAAAATCTTCAGGATACATTTTAAAGGAATTACTGAAAAACACAGAGAGACTAAAAGTGATGAGAATAAATCTGTGTCCACTGATCACTCCATTGCAATGGCCATCTATGAGCAGCTGGCAGCCTAAAAGGATGCAGGATTCCTGCCTTACATCATGAGATCAGTGCAGCCTTTAGCATCCTCGTAAGCAAAACACACAGCAGACGTCTCTGTGTCTTGGGCTGTCTGGCAGAAGATCATTCTGCGTCTCTTGGGAGTTGCATCATTATTTTGTCCTCTTGCAAATATTATTAATATTTCAGGGTCTGGGGGAATAGATTTTTCCTTTTTATTCTTTTGGCTCATTAACAGACCCTGCTTGTCAGGGTCGTGTGCGAGTCACCGTTGCCCTCTGTTATGAGTTAGCCTGTCAGCTGATGTCATTGTTTGGCCATAGTAACCTGCATGTCTTTAGCCTGTCGCCTGCAGGGTCTCTTTTCCAGTTCAGTGTAATGAGAGAATAAACCAAGAGCCAGCAACAAATCTGTTTCCTTTTAACATATATAGATTCGAGCTAATAGTTTAGCTCTTACTTTTTTGCCTTCCCTGGGAGGTGCAAAACACCCTCGTTCTTCTCAGCTCTCTCTGCCTGGTGCCAGCTGCGAACTAACAGTAGAAGCAAATTTTCCTCCGTGCCAACACCTACATGACTTACTCACTCGCAAAAGGCAGTTCGTGGCTGACGTCTGACACGGGGCAGGCGGTGGACGTCGGCCTCGGAGGGCTGGTGCTGGTGGAGGGGCCAGGAACTCCGCCAGGAAAGGTGCTGGTGTGCGCTGACACCACTCCCATCAGTCTTTATTTTTGGTCCATGTTCAAGACTTACACTGAGATGGGGAATTAAAAGCCTGAAGGAACAGAATGACAATCAAATTTGCCTTCCTGACTAATGCAGGCTTAACTGCACGGCCTGTGTTCCTCCCTATACTGTCTATAATAAAGATCGGTGGGAGTAATTTAAGGACAAGTTAAAGGGTAGTGGTTCAGCTGTCAGTCAATATGGTTGAAGCTTGCTGGACTAGTAAGGTTTCACAAACCAGTTTGGTTGAAGGACAGTGTGGCTGTGACAGGGAAGAAAGACGCTGGCAGAGCAGCTACTGCACGAATGGCATCAGTAGGGACTGTACTCAGCGGGTTAGGAGGTGTTTAAGACAGTTATCGATATGGACCATGAGCATGCAATAATATTTCTGGCTCTGTGACCTTTCATGCTTTCACCAGAGGCACAGAAAAAAATGTAAAAATACTGCCAGGAACATTTGCAGACCCCAAATGGACAAATTTTCAACAAGGATAAGGACAGGGCCATCAAAGAGAGTGAGCTGAGGCACAGCAGCTGTAAAACAGAGCTACACAACTGATCCAAGGCCTGAAGAAAGTCCCTGGCCACACAGCTGGGCAGGCTGAGCTACTCGGCTTATCAAAACAAAAGGAAGTCTGAGGGGTAAACTGGTTGCCATGCATGAATATCACAGAGGGAAGGGGGGAATGCTAGTTAGAAAAGAGCTCATTGGGGAAAAAACATAATCAGCTGGATGCCAAAGGCAGATAGTTACAAATTAGAAATAAGGAAAGCATTTTTAGTAGTAATGGTGAGTTGCTGTTGCAACAAGCTGCCAAGGAAGTCGTGGGATCCCCAGTCCTTGATGCCTCTGCAGCAAGTCTGGACGTCTCACAGGAGGAACTACACCAGTCAAATTGAGTGACTGGGCTCCACACCAGGACAAACGGGTAAAATTCAGTAATCTCTGATATGTATGAGGTCACTCTAGATGATGGAATGTCCCTTCTGGCCTCTGGCGCTCTGAAGTTGTAGCACCATGCATATGTCATCACACCTGCTCACTGTACGTGTGACAGCTTCCCAGTCCTTCCCATGCTGTTCTTCCACATAAAAATGACAACTATAGCATTGACAATTTCAACTAAAAATATCTGAACACCCATTTCCCCTGGGAACCTCCTCTGAACCTATTTCCCTGGGCATTCCTATCCAGATCTATACTCAGGACTTTCTCAGCATGTCTATATTTTTAATAAAAGACTAAGACCAGACTCACCAAAGCTGCAGTTGTATCTACGACAGCACAGCTTGCTCAATAAGTGTTCCACAGCATGCAGTGGAGTCTGTCAGTGCTCTTGAGCATCCCTCTACAGTCCCACGGAGCAGGGAGCTCAACAGGCAGATTATCAGCAAGTTACCCACAAACGCTGCTGGCCACATCTTGTGCTAATGCCCAAATAGCTTCAGACAGATTGAAGGCCTCTATCAAAGACCAGAACTGGCTATTCCTCTTTGCTTGTGCTACTGAAGAGTCTACAGTGAGCTCCACTGTCTTTTCAAGGGTCAGCCTCCTCATTTAAGAAACAATATTCCATGCACATGCGTTTCAAGCACAGAGGTCTGACATACTTCCAAAGTTGCCACCTACTTGGTCCCTCACACCTGGCCTCAACAAAATGCCAAAGTCTGAACCTCCCTGATGCAGCTTTGAGCCATTGCCACATGTCCTGTTCCTGGGTCCTAGGGAGAAGAGCTCAGCACCTCCGTCTCCACGTGCCCTTCTCCGGAGGCTGCAGAGAGCAACGAGGTCACCCCTCAGCCTCCTCTTCTGCAACGAGATAAACCCAGAGCGCTCAGCCGCTCCTGAGAGGACAGGCCTTCCAGCCCCGTCACCAGCTTGTTGCCCTGCTCTGGACAGCTAATGGGTGGTGGAGACCCCAGAGACCTGCCGACCCTCTTGTGAGTCTCAGCAGAAGGCAAGGGTGATGTGATTAAATACACGCAGCCAGTGGCCCAAGCTATCTCTATGCCTCCCTGGATAAGACCATACTGGACAGGATTGCTCGATTCACATGAGCCTTAGGGGACATCTCCAGGAAAGATTCTCAACCCAGAGCTTAACTTCAAACTTTCTGCAATGAGCCAGAGGACAATTTTCTCCTCTTTTTTTCACCATGGAATCTTCTCTTTCTCCATTTCCTTTCAGTCCAGTCTCCCGTGTTTCCTTGGCTGTTTCTGCAGGGACACAAGCAAGGCCATTCTGCAGGAAGTCTGTGTCTCTCCTGCAGCTGCCTATCACCCAGCGAGTGCAGGGCTTCCTGGTCCTGCTCACTGGAGACATGAGTTCATCCAGGCTCCCCCCGGTTAATCACTAACAGGCATGGAAAAAAACCCCTCACACACCAGAGGAGAACATAAACATCAATGTGATGTGCACAAGCTTATGAAGACAGGACTCTGAAACACATGGTTCCATTTTAATAAATACTCTTACATTTCCAGTGATTATTTTTTTCTTTACGGCTGATTACTGAGCTGTGAATAGCAGTGCTTGTTTTGTTGTTTTTATTTTGTTTTATGAGGACAATACCATGTCCATAGCCGCAGACATCAGATATTTTGGTGGGGAAGATAAGCTTCCGGCAAGAGCTCTTGGCTCCTGCCCAGGCCTCTATTAACTCCTTCTGGGATTGCTCAGGGTCTGACAGGCGGGGATGGGCAACAACGGAGCGGTCAAGAAGCCCCATATGCTCTGAAATATTTTATCTAATCTTCCCTCTTAAACAATTTCAGCCCCTCCAGTTGGATTCTTCAGAGTCCTTCATGCTTGCTTTGTGCTCACAAGCAATTTCCTGACAGCCTCTGGTGTGCAGGGAAGGTGCCTGTCTGCCCGGCTGGGACAAAAGCAGCCGGACGTGTGTAGCATGAAGGCCCACGTAGCTCCTCAGTCTCTGCGAGCACCTGCCTCACCAAACTAGCACTTGATCAAACGTGAGGGTGGATGGGGGAAAGCAACGGGGAACAGATAAACTTTCCTCCTTATACAAACACATGTAAGTTCATTCACAGCCTCTGTAGCTACAGGGATGATGTTTGGAAGGGCAAACCGACACAGGGCAGGACCAGATGTGTGGGCTCAACTCAACCTGCCTGAGCTTCAGCACGGGGAACTTGATGTCTCCAGGCGTGAGAGCGGTTCTGCTCTCTGCTTAACACACCTCTCCAGCACAGCACCCGACACCTTCCTCCTCTACGGGTGTCCCAGAGCTCACTGCAGGCACGGGCTAGGACCAGGTTCCTCTGAGCTGACTCCTGGATACCTGGAAACAGTGCTGGGAAAGGGGAGATGGCAGCATCATGGGCAGAGGCTGGTGAGCTGGGCGAGCAGTGTGCCAGACCCCCAGCCAGGCAGCTAGACACAGCCCTGCTTGGCTTCTCCCAGTGAATGTCGGTCACAAGGCTCAGGATGATCAAGCCTCTTCTTCTCTAAAGAAGAGGAGAGACATCTTGTAGCTGCCTCTGTCAGGGAGCCCAGGTACTCTATTTTCAGGTCATTTGCTTTATCAGGATGTGAACTCTGGATGACAGAAATGTACGGGCTGTCTTTTGGGAGGAAGGGAACTCAGCACGCTGAAGTTCAGGATGGCCGTTTGAGTACTAAGTCATGGGACTGGCTTCCTCCTCCTCCTCCTCCCACGCATCTGGCCGTTCTGTGTTTGCCAACCTCCTCCATTGCAGCAGCATTGTTTCCACTTCAAAAGCCCCACCAAATACAATCCAGGCTGCACGGGCTCTGGTCTACAGCAGAGCGTAAACAGGCAGACCTCCTTCCAGGCAGGGCCAGGAGGCCAGTTTGCGCAGACATCCCAGGGATAAGGAATTCATGGCTGGAGGGGTGGAACCCCAGAGAAGTCACGTTCTCTGAAATGCTATATTAATTGTTGTTGCTTTTAACGCTGGGACATGAATTATTGTCTTTATGCGTTGTGATTAGACAAGAGTTTGCAGATAAAGACCAAAAGGAGGAAGCGGTTATACTCCATGGAGTAGGAGTGGGGGACAGGGGACAGAGGGCCAGTAGCTTTACAAAGGTAAAAAGGCCACCAGCTGTGTCACCAGCACAGCAGAAGAGAGCATATGCAGGGTGCAGAGAGCCTCGCGTGTGCCTGATTACAGATTCCTGAATATCCCTCCTTGCCACTTCTTCAGCAGCAGCCAGCCTCCCACCGTGTGCCGGGGATTCCAGCTGCTTGGTGAAGTGAATGAGCACGGGCACTCAACGGAAAGAGGGAAGTAAAATTCAAACTAATCCCACTGCTTCAGGGCTGTCTGAATCAGCTCAGCCAGGGTTTGGTAGAGATTCATGGGTTACTTCTTCATAGTGAAGGCTGAATCTACTTTTCAAACTGTTTATTTATGTATATATATTGCTTGAGGAAAGGAATCAAATTAGGCAAAAAGTAAATACAACAGCAGGATTTTAATCTTTCCCAGCGGATGCATAAAACCTGGACTAACACAGAGAGAATGTTCAGATGCCCAGAATATTCCTGGAGGTTCCTGCATGCTGCCATTCCACTGCATGCATCTTCTGCAAGACCCTTCACCCTCACCAGTCTCTTTTTCTGCTTCCTGTTTTATTCCTGTTAGATTTTCTTGTTCATAAGTAGGGAAATTAATCTGCTCTAATTGCTGATGTTTTCTCCATCACTAAAAAGACGTGCCGTGGAACAAACCCCAGATGCTCAGCACTGATCATACAGTGTGTCTGCCCAAGCAAAAAGGGAGAGAAATCCCTCGATAAACACTCCTAAGGCTGTAGGAGCTAGAGAAGGACCTGGGTCTCACCCCAGCTCTGCTGACCCCTTTGGCATTTTCCTGTGCTGCATGACCTCCAGCATTGCAACGCTGGGACACGCAGCCCTCTCCTACCGTGCTGCTTTTACCACTGAGCCCCACTCTTTCCCCCTTCTCTCTTCCCTCCCATCTTGGACAGTGCTATGTTTATTTTGGTATTAACTAAAAAAGCCTGTTTTCTGCCAGCTGCAGGGAAAGAGGCTTGATTGAAAGAGAGGGAAAGGGATAAAGCGAGGAAAGCACACGGGTTAAATGGGGTGCAGGGGGTCTCCTAGCCCCAACCACTGTTGTGGGCTGCTGTGCCACACGGGCATTCTGAGAGACCACAAGCAATTTCAAGTGGAAATCAGGCTTTTCCAGCTTAAACCAAAATCACTAGGATTCTGCCCACTTCCTAGAACATTCCTGGAACTGAGGATTGCAGAGGTGCCGTTCTCCAAAGCCGTCACGTTCCACGTGGACAGCTGCCACGGCGCTGAGCTCAGGGCCACGCTCCGCTCGGAGCCCAGGACTGCTTCCAAGCTCTTGGCCACTTCCCCACTCGGCTCGTTTGGATCTGCTGGGGTTGGTCTAAGCACTTCTCCCTCAGTGCTAGGGAGAAAACACAGGAATCCTGCTTTTTTTCCAACGGGCCACTGCAACATGGCAAACCAGCTCACAAGCGATGCACAACAAGTCCCTTCACAGCTCGGCTAAGGACCAGCCTGTCGCGGCTCGAGGAGCAGCAGCCGCAGGTATCGCCGCCTCGCAATTACGCTACACAAACTCTGATTGTAATTTCACTTTAAAATGACGCTGTCTTTAATAGTTCACACCAGGAGAACACATTCTATTGGGTATATCGGGAAATTGAGCAAGATGACAAATATAAATTACAGCCTGACACATCAAGGTGTGTTCTGCATTTTGGTTGCTCTGTCGACATACTTGCAGATGCTGCTCCAGTGGTAGAAAATGGGCAGATAGGAAATTCATTCTGTGCCAGCCTGGGGTGCAGAAGGACTTGTTGCGTCTATCCAAAGTGCTACAAGCTGGGGAAAAAATATTATAGGGTCAATCTCTCCCTTCCTTTGCCCCTTCCATATATCTTGTATTCCTGCCTCAGGTGTCAAATGCTGTTTGAGCAGCCTCTGGCAGGCAGTTTACACTCAACCACTGCACTGTCTCCTTTTTTTGCCTTAAGTCAGCTGATGGGAAATTTCCAGCATTAGCTCTAGACACCTCTACCTATAAGGCAACAAAAATATTTACCAGCCAGCGATAAGCACAGCCCTGAGCAGGAGCAGAGCATACGAGAAAATCTGACAACTGTGGCTACCCTCAACAAAGCAAAGCAGGCTTTGGAAGAACGTGAGGGATTAGGCGCCCACGAAAACCACCCTGACAAAGCCATTTAATTGCCTTCATTCACAGAGTAAAAGCTCAGAAGAGACAAAGTGCACTGGGAGTCATATCTCTCCACTTTATTAGAGCATTTGATACGGTTCATAGCCTCAGAAACCAGAGAAATACCTAGCAACCATAAGACGGCTACGAAAGAAATTAAAAGAGTGAGCACAGAGCAACTGTGAACGGGTCAGTGTGATGCCAGGAGAGGGAGTCAGGACAGTCACACTGCTGGACGGATCAGAGGATCTCAAGAGTTTCAGGTTCACAGGCCATAGAGCAACCAAAATCCAGTTGGGTTTAGCAACTGGCTTGGACACCTCCCAGGAATCTCTGGTTTCTGGCAAGTTGGAAATAAAACAAACCATTCTCGTGGTATTTAGCGTCTGCATTCAGAAAAAAACTAAGCAGAAATGGAGCCTGAATTTGCTATTTGCATAGCGAGTGAGCAGAAGTTTTTCACAGCCCAAGAATGCTGCATTTCTGGTCAAAGCTTATGCCAGCTTTTGGACTATTTCTTCTGATGCAAATTATCTATCCCAGCTACTGTGCTGACAGACTCAGTTATTCCCTAGAAGGAAGGGCTGGAATCAAACTCAGGCTGACCCACGGAGGCGGTACTAAGAACACAAGGAAACACAAAACCCCAGCGCATTCAGTACAGCTGAGGGATGCCAGAGAAATGGGAGTCCAGGCAAACTGGGCAGGTCCTGCCCACTGACCAGGAATATCCCTATGAAAATAAACCTGGAAGTTGCTACTAGCCATGTGGCCAGGACTGCCAGGAACCTCCCGCTGGCCACTACTGACAAAGTAGCTGTCAGATCTGGAAGAAGCGATAGCATGAGCAACACATCTCTTCTGCCTGAAGTGTTGCCTTGCTTCCTCCTCGGTTCGAGGTCATCTTTTGACTGACTGCTTATACAGGTTTTGGCTGGGATAAAGCTAATTTTCTTATAGTAGACCATACAGTGTTGTTGTGGATTTGGGACTAAAACAGTGTTGATAACACACCAGTGGTTTGGTTATTGCTGAACACTGCTTGCCCAGCATCAAGGATGGATTTTTTTGTATGTGATAACCAGCCATGAGCACTGTTTGGTTCTTCACTTACCCTGGAATTTCTAAAACACTAAGTCTGTCCAGCTGCACTTCTAATCTCTTAACAGAACAAAATTTTCAAGTGGCGTGCTCTGGGGAATGGGGATAAGCTCATCTCTGTAAGGCTGGATTTCACTTGGCTAATTTACGACTGTAGGCTTTCTTTTACTCCTAATATCCCTGGTTCTGGTATCACTCGGCTCACAATGTAAAGTTAACAAGTGTTGGATTTGCTCCCAAGCTGATGGTCTATGCACTTTCTGACATCACATTTTTCTTATGAAAAGTTAACTCTTCCAAACTTCTCCTGCCTGTGATCCGTGCTGTGCACACCTGCGTACCCCAGAGTTATACCAGCCACAGGAGTTCCTGCAGATTTGCAAACGTGCTTTGTCTGGCGCTGTCGGCCACAGCATGACCCATCTGCTACTGACTTTGTGTCACTAATCGTTTTGGTGTCATACCCATCATGTAAACCAGATCAGAGTGCTGCCCGCTCATCTGAACCTTTAATGTCCATTAGAGAGCTTCCTTTGCATCAATTCTGACGACCTTATTAAATGTCCTCGAGCAGTCACCGTGCCCCAGGTTCAAGTCATTGCTTCCTCCCACCAGCCCAGATCGCAGTTCTGGTGATGCTTCTATCCATTGCCTTTCTTGACCTAGAGAACTGCTCTAGGTTGCTTATAATTAAACAGACTTGCGTTTACCTCAGCAACTGCTAAGCACCTGGCAGGGCTGCTCCCTTCCGTATCTAGGCTCCAGCTCATCTTCATCACGTTACATGGGTCACTTCACCCGCTAGCGACGTGGTTCCAGCCTGAGAGCACCCGCCCTGCTCCAAGGCCAGCTGCAGGGTGGGGGGCTGCAGGGGAACAGGTCCAGGCAGTCCCACAAGATGAGGAAACGGTGCTCCCAAGAGCTTGGGTGAGACACACCTTCGGAAATATGTGTGAGCAAGACTAAGGTCAGGCTATATCATACACCTTAGCTGATGAAGGAAATTCTTGGCTCATGCTTAAGGCGCTTTTTCCAAAGCATTTGTCACGGGCACTCCCATCAACACATACTCAGGGTGGAAAATCTGTCCAACATATAAAGCAACACTGCATCCCCTCTCTGTGTTTGTTGTTACGTTGTTCTGCTTTGCCCTAGACCTTCAGTCATCTCCTCCAGTGAGAGAAGTTTTTATTCAGCTTCTCATACATGGAGACCTCTATTCCCGATATTTCAGGAAGGAGAACTCACATTTGACTAACTTGTTTGGAAAAAAAGTAAAAGCTATAACAGCCTTGGAAATTCTGAAATGCAATCGCCACCCACACATATACACAGACGAACACATGCTCTGAGCCTCCAATCTGCAGGAAAACAAAGACATTTTGGAAGCAGCACTGACACTTCCCTTGGTGTCTTTAGTGAAAGCACAATTTTGTTTGAACCTGGTAAAAAGAAGAAAAAAAAGACTGAAAAACCAAGAGTTACAGGTACACAAAAACAACCACACTGAAATCCTCCGACCGACGGCGAACAGATGCCACAGAAAAAGTGCAATCAGGGGGGTGGAATATGATGTCTCCTCAGTGCCTGACCCACTATAGCTCTAGAGTGAGTTAAACTCATTCATGGACTCTCCAGATCTGCAGGTCACACTGTTTCCTTATTAAAATGAGAAACAGCCTCATCCCATGCGCCAGTCATGTTTTCAGAACAGTCACCTCTAAATTGACTAACAGATGCAATCAAAAACTGCTCAGAAGTTATTTTCCAAAGTCTCAGCTATGGGGTGGTTACTAACGGTGAAAAGAAACTCAAAAGAAATTCATTACTAGCACCACTCTAAACTCAACCAGATCCCAGCTCACATACAGAAGTTGCAGCCACTTGTGACCACAAAGAACAATCACATCTCCAAGACACTCAAAACCAAACAAATTTAATGCTGCCTCCTGCATGTCCCCACTGCAAGAAGAACATCTGTTTCCTATGCAGCGTGGAGATATCCTACGATCTAATAGATTTTGGAATATTAGAAAGATAACGGAAGACATTTGGAATTTCCCAGTTTCCTAAAACTTTATATTTTAGCTTCAAGAAGCCTGAAAGGAAGGGGCTGAATTGAAGTATGAATGTGTGCTGCATGCAATAAAATTGGGCTGAATAAGGATCACCAGGAATCACAGAAAAGCAGGAATAATTTAGAGTTCCCTATCAGCTGGGAAATACCGCATCATCTGGACCTCTCTGACATGCTCATTAGCTTTGATCCAAAGTTTCTACACAAGGAGAGGTAAGTTCAAATGTCACTCCATGTCTTGGAAATTGTAACAGATCATGAAACATGAAGTGAGGCACCAAAGACTGGGAGCCTTGCCACCAATTTGTGTGAGTTTGATCTGGGTATCAGTCCCTAACCACAGTCTCCAGCAGGAAACATTCAGCCTGAATTTGGAGATGTTCTGGCAACCTCCACTCCCCTCTCTCCCTAGCTGACTCTTGAGCATCCACATCCCATACCTTCTGTCTTCCCAGATCTGGTCACAGAAATCAAATCTAAGAAAATATGGCCCCTTGAGAGCTCCAGACGGGGCCGTGTGAGGAACGGATGTCTCACTGACTACAAGGCAGGGTCTCCCCATACCCCAGCCCAAACCACAAGCTGGAGTGGGACACAGCTCACTGGATCACTGGAAGCCAGAAACTCACACAGACCTGCAGTGCTTGAGGACAGCCAAAGCTTGGCTGTAAGGGCAATCATCCCTGTTGCTTCTGACGTGCTGAAGGATGAGAGCTCCTGTGTGTGGGGACAGTCCTACTGTGTGGTCTTACTGGGCTTCCAGCTCTCTTTGGAAGATGGGTGATGGTATGCAGACAGAAGACCCCTACCTTCCTTAGGTCTCCTTGGACTCTGTGTGTTTTATGGTGATCTTAAGTGCTTTTATGGTGATCTTAAGTGCCTTTTCAAACCTAAACGACTTGAAGATTCTCCTCATGTTAGAAGAGGACAAAGAAGCTGGGAATGGAGGAGAGATCAATGAAATGGTAGGTGATGAGGAGAGAGTGGACCACAAATAGGAACATTAGAGCAGACAAAGCCCAGGTCCGAGGCCAAGCCACCCGTATTTGGACCTGGCCAGACTGAGCTGACATCTGTAGCCACATTAGAGGAGCAGAGCCAGTCCTGCAGCTGGGCCCCCACAAAGCAAAGAAAGTCTGTCAGTGTGCTGGGCTCCCTTCTTCTGCTGGCGGCCATGTGCAGCACGCCCTGGGTCCAACGGCACGTGCGAGCTGACTGGGGTCCTTGGCCCTTTCCACTGCTTCTCAAGGATCTCTTTGGCCTCTAAGCAACTGAGGCTTCCACTACAGAAGGGAAAGTTCAGCTTGAAGAATGTCAGACTGAAGCTGGGTGTTGTCAACTGTTTCTCTGCTGAACCCCTTTCCAGAGACAGTGTGAAGTGGGTTCTAAAGAGCTGTGAGCTCTGTTTATTCTCTGGTTCTTCCCATCCATCTTCCCTATCTGTCTGCCTTTTAGTAAGTAGATGAGCTAATTTCTGCACTAGAAGGAAAAGCCTGGGTGGAAACCTTGCGTCAGAGAGCACTGAACCGAGCAAAGGATGTGGTGTCATTCTTACTGGTGCTGGAGATCAGTCTGACTTCATGGAGCTGTCCATGTGTTAGAGAAGACGCTGGCTGTGCACTCTAATTCCTCTCTAAATATCAAAACCAGATTAACCAAGCTAAATCTCATGGCATCCATAAACCTAATCCTGCGAGGGCTGCAGAGCTCTGCCGGTGCCCCAGGCAAGGGGCTCCAGGTCTGGTGAGCCCAGTCTACAACCCAAAATGCACACCAGAAAGAAAACATTCGTCCCCCATTGAGTCTGGGGCAATGTCACCTTATGTTTCGACATGCTGGGTTCAATTCTGAAATGCGAGTATGCTGCTAAAGCCCCACAGCCCTTCTGCTCCTTTTGGGACTGTACCAAAAATGCACCTCCCCTCCCCCTGCATTTCCCTCCGACACACCTTTCCTTCCACTGGAACATAACCCCAAATAAGATGTTGGCCTGACATTAAAGCAAAATGTATAAATATTTTTAAAAAGAGAAGAATTCCTGCCTCTCTAACAGTTTGCTCCAACTAATAGGTTTCAGATGTCTCGCATACTTCATTCATTCAGCCCCATTCAGTCTCCTAGGAGCCCCTGCTGTATTTATTAAACACAGCAATTGTGGAATGTTCAGCACTTACAGAATAAAACACACCAATTTTTTTTTTCCCCAAAAAAGTGTAATTAGAAAGCTTTGTGAGTGACCTAAAACTGTCATTCTGGTTTCAATCCCAGTGCCCACTCCAGCATTCTGCAGCTGTCCCAAGCGCTGTGCCACAGCTTAACCCTTTCGGGATTGTGCAAGGTCCCAAGAACACTTTCTATTTTTCTTTCCATCCTTAGCAGGATCGTTTCGCCGCCTTCCCGGAGCACCTCCTTTTCACTGTGTTATTGTTAAACGTGTACTTTCGGACACTTGGCTCTCAAACGCATCTTGTCTCTGCAGTCTCAGTAACTCTTCCCACTGCTAGACAGGAGAGTCAAGCCCTGAAATCCTGCAGGATGCCAGTGCTAATTTCAGCAGCAAAGAGCTGGAGAACATGAGATCTTTCCTAGAGGGATTCAAATGGAAGCAGACATAATAGAAGAGCCATTTTTCATTACAATGCTGGCAGTAAGAGCAGAGGAGGATGTCTGGACTAGAAGCACTGTAAAGAGGCAAGAGATGGAGTCTGTTCCAGCAGAAGTAACCTGCCAGCACTGAGTGACTGGTCAGAACGGTTGCTGGAGTCTGGCGCTGTCCCAGCCCTTCTTTGGGGAGAGACACATGAAAAGCAGATCTTAAAGGGTATATGAGGCCCTGAGTCTGGGCTGGGAAGATCTGGCAGGGGCCATCGGTGGAGAAATGGTCTTCGCTGAAGGCCACATTCAGTTTGCGTGACCGATGCACTTCTGTCAGCATCTTGAGAGCACTAATAGGACTTAATGGCCCCCAACCAGCCTCACCCAGGACCTCACTCACACTCTGTCTCTGGGCCAGGAGCTCCATTTCAGCTCAGTCCTGCCCGAGTTACATCCCAGGGGAGCCTGTCTCCAGCTCTGTCACTGGTGGTCTGGATGCTGGCGACCATCTCCAGATGGGCTCTGCCTGGACAGCTGTGTTGTCCTTCCCACCTACCAGCTCTCTGTACCTTAAGGAGCAGCCAGCCCTCTCCCAAGCAATTTGGAGGTGCAGAGCAGACAGCCTGAACGGGCAGTGCAAGAACCAGGACATGGGAAAGTTGGCATCTAGGAGCAAGCGTGGCTGGGATGGAGCAAAGCGCTCAGCTGAGACTCACTAAGCCTGGGAAGGCATCGGCAGTGACAAGGGGCTGTAGGCACTGCCCCGGGAAAGACTCACGGCTCTACGGCTTCTGGGTCTTGCTGTCGTCTCCAGACCCTGTGGGACAGAGCGGGCTTTTGCCACACCATCAGCAAGACCTGGGGAAGGCAATATGTGCAAAAGGGTTTAAAGGAGAGCTGCCATCTCCCCAGTCTGCAAGTTGCTGCCTATGAATGTCCTTGCAGAACTGCTGAAAGTGCCTCTCTGCTGTCCTTCTTTGTGTGCCTGGAGGAAACATCTTCATCCCCCCCACCTCCCCTTTTACAAGCTCTGATCACCACATGCTCTGGGCTTTTTCCTCCTGCAGTGGCAGCAGCATGGCAGTAACAGCCGAGCCCTAAACAAACACCTCATGGGAAGACTGACCTCTCCCCAAAGGTGTTATGATTCATGTTTCACCCTTTTTTTGGCTGAAGAGCTCCACACCCATGCCCACATGTGAGACCCCCTAGTTCACGGGAACTGCACTGGTGTCACTGTTTCCACATCACCGCCTGCCTCAAAGACCCCAGGAGAAGTCTTGTCCCAGACACGTTCCCAAGGGAGCCGTCGGTTGAGTCAGGATCCTTGATTATTAGTCCCACTGCAGGAGGTTGTACAGGAATAGATGAATATGAGTGTGCTATAAAATGCACCAAATGTGCCGAGAGGCACTTCAGAGCAATCTTCATGCTTCGTTACAGCACCCTCTACGGAAAGTACATCTGTCACAGCTCTCTACTTGAGTAGAAGGACAACTCTTTGCTCTGACCACTGCCAGGGGTTTCCCACCTTTGCTATGCTTTTCACCATCTGATTGTACAGCAGGCAAAGCACCCCGGGAGCCCTGTCTCCTGGAGCACTGCAAATGCTCTGGCTTGCTCCCTGTGCCTCTATTCTGTTTTAGCACTGCCTGGTAGCATCATACCAGCAAACCCTTCATTTCCGCTCAGCCAGTCCCCTTCACATCATCTTGGAGCACTCCTTTTCCTGAATTGCACAGAACTGTGAGTCAGACCGCACCTAGCCACCACCTGCAGTCAACATAATGGAATTAGCAATCCAGATTAATTCTCTGGAGGCTTCGGACCCTTCCAGAGGCACCCACTTCTACTTACACAGTGTCTACACACACCATGGCGCCTAGCTAAGACTGGGATGTCTCATGTAGCGCCATGTATCCTGCTCTTCCCATCAGTATTGTTACCCCCATCAGATACCGTCTCCTTTCTTCAGGGCTTTACCTATTTGTAAATAACTCCCACTCCAGTGGGAGTTACGGTGTAAGCTGTGGCAATTCGGCGTAGCTTTATGTGAGTGTAGCCAATCTCACGTGCTCACATTAAACTCCATTAGCTCATGGTCCGAAAGATGGAAGTAGTGCCACCACTATAAGTGCCACAGAAACTAAGCCCTGGAAGAACAAGCTAGGGCTTAAAGGGGTTAAGAAAGCCACAGAGTGCCACATAGCTCTGAGACCCCTGAGTGAGGAGGATGGAAACACGCAGCTTGTGACCTGCTGCATGTTGCAAGGAAGAAGCAGCAGGAGTCAGGGAGACATTCCTGGGGGAGAGAGATGGCCTGGGGATACACCAAGGCAGGATCATGGGGCTCAGAAGTATTTTCCTCTGGAGAGAGGCTGAGGCAGGAGAGTGGAGGGTTGGCTCTTTGCAGCTCAAGCCAGATCAGGGAAGATGTTGCAGACAGGATCATTTCTTAAAGTCAGCTCTCCAAGGACCCTCTTATTTCAGCAGTCCCTCTTCCCCTGCCAAGATAACAGCTGTGTGTCGGGAAGAGGGTGGCATGGCTCATGAGGCAGTTGGTTCACAGGCAGGTGAGGTGCACGGACAGGACTGGGAGCAGCTCCCAGCTTCCTGCAGTCTTGTGTTCTGCCTTCCGGGCTGCCCCTCAGCTCTGCCTCACTGCCACCAGCACTTGGGAGTTCAGCCCCTTCCAGCAAAATGGACTGGAAAATACCAGTCTTCTAAGTTCAAGTTCCCACATTCAGCTTGCAGCACACAGTTCTCCAGAGATCTTCTGGGGTTTCCACTGAAATCTGAGGGGCCTTCTTAGCTTCCCAGAAGTGCACTTGGCAGACAGCTGCAAGGATCCGTTGCTACAGAGCACAGAGGCATCTGTCAGAGCCTCCAATTCTGGGGCTCCAAAAGCTTTAGGGAACCCCAGACTAGCTTAGGGATCTGAGAGTCCAAATTCAGGGATCTGGAACAGGAACCCATGGAGCAACCCAAACTTTCAGCTCCCCATTTCAAAGTTGCTCCATCTTGAATTGTTCCCTGATGCCTCAGTGCCAGTCATCTCTGTGCTCATGGCACATTTGCACATTTTCTGGGAAGATGCCCAGTCCATGAGCTTGAACCAGTGCCCCAGTCCAAGCATCTGACCATGTATTGGAAAAACCCCTAAGGAAGATTCCTGCCCATTCCTGAAACTTGGTGCCTCTGGGACAACACTCCCCACCCCATTACGGGATTCCAGCCTGTTCTGTGAGGCTGGCTAAGCATCTGCTGGTGATTAAGGGTTTTGTCATTTGGAAAGAGCTGACAATTACCTCTAATTATTCAAACTAGGCCAGGTTCTTCAGCGCAAGTTTATGTGATGACTGTTGGCTGGAAATTAGGTTTTCAAACCCCTGTGGTCACTGGTGAGCAGAATCCACCTCTTCTCTCTCACATTCAGGAAAAAATTTCCTCCCATAAATAGCAGGCCCTGGTCTCACAGGACTTGACCTGTGCGTGTCCCTGACCTCCTGAATTANCAACCATGCTTTTGCACAAACCTCTCTCAGATGTTTCGGAGTTTGCCTGTAGAATTACCAGTAAGAACAAACCACAGGCAGCGGGGCTCAACAGATAAATGAAGATCACGCCCTTCCGTGACAGCTAAATACATGGAGAGGTTATACATATACATAGGGAGTCCTGAACCCCAGCTTTTTAGACATTTGTATGTCTGAGATGACCACAAAACCCTTTGGGGACGAGAGTGTGTGCCATGCAGATGAGACTCCGAAGGCTCTGCACTGCAACACAGGACATGGACACTCCATTGTAAAGGTAAATCAACTGATGGCACAAAAGAATTTTGTCTGCACAGTGCTCTGTGCATCTTCCCATCTTCCCATGAAATTCAGTACCCAGAGCCACAGGAGAATCATAGAACCACTTAGGTTGGAAAAAACCTTTAAGATCATTGAGTCCAACCATTCTTCCATGAAAGAATCCATGAAGAATCATCCATGAAGAACCCACCCATGAAGAATCATCCATTAAATCATCACTGTCTCTATGCACAGACTGGGAAACCTCACGGTTGGGTATCACTTCTGTTTACCTGTGTGATTGGGTCACCTTGGCCTGGAAACCCCAGTGCTTTAAAAGACGTCCTTGACTCTCCATGTAGATCCCGCAAAGGACTCAGCACCACACCCTAAAGGATGCTGGCACCCAAGAGAACTCCCTCTTGCAGGCCTGCGCTCCTGACAGGTGTGTGCTGGTATCAAGTGTTTCTGCTCTGCTTGTTGAGTTACAAGAGAGGTGGTGTCCAAGGCGTTGTCTTTGGAAGCTCTGTACACTGCCCTGGGAACCACAGAGCAGGTCTAGTTCTCCAGAACAAGACAAGGGAGTGAGGGGAATTTCCAGGACACTGGAGAAATTTCCAGGACAGTTTTCTCATCAACTTTTCCATGTCAAAATTCCCAGCTTGCTTGGAAATGTCCGGTGGGGCCTCCAGTGCAAGGTGAGAGCATGAAAACTGCATTTTTAACCTCATGTGGGCAAAGGATGCCTCATTCCTTTTTCTCAGGGGCTCCTGGTATCTATCATCCTGGACGGGCTCTAATTTCCCCCTGAGCTGGGAACTTCTCTTTATGTGAGCAGCGACCATTTAACAGCAGTTTGACTATACGACCTCTGAAGGTCCATTCCAACCCAAAGTATTCTATGAAGAATTCTGTTTGCCAGTCCTGCAGGGGCCTTCCCAAGCTGTGTGGCCAGCTCCTTTCTCCTGGGAAAAGAACTTTGGCACAGTCAGATGAGGGAATGGATGCTAGGGACAGCACAACAACGTCACAGGGGAAGGGTGTTCTTGGGTGTTTCCTCAAAAAGCTATGAGCTTTTAGATGCTCCCGATGCTCGTTCAGGACTCAACACACCTGAAAAGCCTCCTCAGGAAGCTTTTGGAGAGCAGGAAACACTGGAAGGTGGAGAGAGTTGAGAACCCGAAAGACCATTTGGGGCACTGGCTGTGCCAGGCTCTCTCTCTTCATCCTGTCATTGACCAAGGAAAAGGACTGGTAACCAGGTGCCAGTGCTGAACGCAAGGGAAACTAGTTGAGCCGTTCACTAGTGGTCGTATGGGTGTGTGATGCTGATTATCCTGCTTGACTGAAAAGCTTTTATTCCATCTTGCTTTCAGACATCAACAAAGTTCTTCCCAGAAAGGGTATGGCCATTAATTGGTCACAGTGTAGGCTCCGACTGTTCCCTCCGAGCATGGTGGCAGCCCCAGGGATGTATATAAGAAGTTCCTTATATACTTATTTCCCCCAAAAGTCAAGCCAGTGATGCCGCTGGGCACCACTGCAGGAACAGTCCAGCACAGGTATCTCATAGCCACATCCCAGGCAGTTTTTAGGCAGGTTTTTGGCAGTGCTGTCTACAGCTGAGATTCCTTTGAAGACAGGAGCAACTCACACATACCCCAACACAGAGCACAACCCGAGTTAATGAGACAGTTAAAATGGTACAAACACAACTGGAAAATATGCTGCACTGAAAGGCCAGTATATTCAAATTCCTTCTCCCTAATTACATGTGATTGCTTTTTGGCAAGCGCTCAACCTGCCAGAGCAGTGAGGTTTTACAAACATTCACATAGGCATTAGATCATTGTTTGAATGAGTTATTGGCAGCCCAAATCTGAAGTAAAAACATAGTTTAAAGAAGACCATATTGAACAGGGTGAAGCTGTCTGCTTTCATGTCTCCCGATTATCTGTGGACATCCAAGATCCCTTCTAGATTCATGTCACTCACACCGCAACAGCATTCATGGGGATGCATGTCATGCTTTTGGGGTGTCCTGACACAGACTCGTCACTCGCGCAAACAACAGGCCACAGATGGATGGACTCCTTGGCCTTGCTGTAGAGTGGAAATGGCAGGCTTGGAATTTATGGGGTGTTCAGGGAGGACACTGTGCGCACCCAGTACTTGAGATGGCTCAGAGCACAAGGGGCTATAGACAGCAACCATAAGCGCACACCGATGTACATTGGTGATCTTCGCTGATCTGCCCACACACACTTGCATTATACCACCGGTATGACCACATTAACACTTAAGTCTTCTCCATATTACTGAATATAACAAGGCACGTGTCCTCCAACATCACTCACCACTTTGAGAAGAACAGTGGTGACTTGTGGGAAACACCACTGAAAGCAGATGTCGTTGTCGGGAAAACAGATTTCTCAGTATCAAATCTTTCCACACCCAAACGTTGCCACACATTCTGAAAGAGGTCTTTCTCCTCTGTGTTTTAATAGAGTCTTTTTGCTTTGCTCGAGTGAAATGCATCCTTGCCTCTGCTGGAGCACCATGTCATTCTCTAGCAAAACCTTTGAGAAAAAGCAAGTGGTAACTCAGTCCCATGGCTAAGGACAAATGGGAACCAACACAGAATCCACTGGTCCCTTGGGCCAGTCCCAATGCCTTGAGAAAGCCATCTGAGGCAAGAGGACCCACAGAGGAAGGAGACTGCAGATCCAGTGAACCAGACTGAGCAGGATAAGCTGACGTGGTACCAGAGCTGGCACCAGAAGAGCTTTGCAGCACGAGGCTTGGGCTGGAGCCTTTCTGTGTGCGACATCTAGTCTGTTCCACCACCAGTGCCTGCTGCTGGCTGCTGCCATCAGGGAGGCCCTGCACCACTCGGGGAGAATGAATGCCTGTTGTAGAGGCGACTCTGTCCTCCACAGCACCCAGGTGGTGCAGAGCTTGAGGAGAGCCTCTGGCATCTCGGCTGGTGGACAGAAATACTCTGAGCTCTGGCAGCCGACCAGCCTGGAGTACTGCACGCTGTGGCTTCCACCCCAGAGGCCTTGCAGGACACCCTTGCCTTACATGTGCTTCCTAAATTAGATCTCCTGAGACTGACATTGGTTTTTTAAGAGGGAGGTGAGCTTGTTAGTAACCAATGTTATCCATTAAACAGGAATCAGCAGCTTTTATTAGACTTCGAAGCACTGTAAAAGGAAAAGAGGGAGGGTACAACATCATGAACCCACTCACCTCCCCGGTGGAGCCCCTTTGCCTGGCACAGAGGGGTTTTCAGTCAGGCATTCTTGCAGGTTACTGTAATTGTTAAGTTACCTAATGCTGCTAAGTTACAGCAAGCCCCAGACTAAACACAGAAGCCTTGTGAAGGTGCAAGAAGATAGAGACAAGGTTTGTAAAGGGCAGCTCCTCCATGGGCCCCTTCTCCTGAGGCCAAAGAGAAAGAAAAACCCAAGCTGGAAAGGAATTATCTGAGAACCGCCAAGCTCTCCACCCAGGAAAGGCACGGCATGCAGGCTCCTTTCTTACCAGATCATAGTTTTAGTTACACACTCCCTGTCTGCCACCAGCTGGGTCGCTGGCTTACAAAAACCCAGCTAAATCACGTTATGACACAGCAGCAGAAAAGCACATGCACTGTCAGAGTGACCCCAGTCATTCCCTTCATGCGGGTCCCTTTCAGAACATGCACAGCGATAATCTCTACCTGTTGGAAGCGGGTCTCAGGAAACTTTGGTCCATGGTTTCATCGACTAAGAGGGCTGGTCTCATAGCTGCCTATTTTCTCATGTTCCCAGAGAGCGACTGTTCCAGCCATGGAGATGCAATAACCAAGCACACACCAACTGCCTCAGGTCGCTGCCTCGTAGTCCAAAAACTCAGCTTCTATAAAGAAATTAATCAAGTGGTGTATTTGGTTACAGAGCAAACTGCAGAAATAAAATCTGAATGTAAATGATGGAGAAACATCTGTGGAAGTTTTGAGAGCTGCCAGGCGACAATAAAAAACTGCCCTGCCAAGGACATTTTTTAATCAGAATCCAAATTCAAAGATTTCTTATTAAGAAGGTATGAAGAGAAAACAAACAAAAACTACACGTGATGTTCAGATGACAGGAACCATCCTGTAAAAACTCTCATGAACTTGCCATCACATTCTAGAAAGAATATGGAGTTTACGCCATTTTAAACTGATTTTAGAAAGCAAACCCTGTGTTGCAATCAATGGCTGTATTATCATCTGAATCAACAAAAAGCTTCAAAATTTTTTTGAATATTAACTAGTTCCACTCCAGCATTCTGTGAGGTCTCAGTTATTATCTTCACCCTGAAGATACAAAAATTTCACAGCAAAGCTGATGTCCTCCCTAAGGTCATACGCTGATGCAAGTGACAAAGCCAGGAAGGAAAATAACGGGTCCTGCTTTGAAGTATTAAGCAACTCTGCCTCCCTGAAATAAGTCATAATTTTTTTCTTGCTCAAACAGCAGAATCCACAAAATGCAAAGAAAATCAGGAGACGGACTTTTGTCCCCATATGTATAACGAATTTTTGCCATTGCAAGACTGTGTAAATGTGCATTCCTAACCCACATGCTTTACTGAGCCATTGGTTGCTCTAAACTGCACAGACTTCCCATCCCAGAGACCTGATTTCACTCCGTACACCGCAGCATGAACTCAAAGGCTGTTTGGCTTCTATGACCGCACCAGGAAAGCCCAGGTGTTCAGCCCAGCCAGTCTGGAGTCTCTTTTCGTGCGCTTTGGATCACCGATGGACACACAATGGCTGATTGTCAGCATGAGGCCAAAGGGAGCTGACACTTTCCCAGAGAAAAATGCCTTTGCTGTGTGTTTGGAAGGTTACGCAGCTGTAAGTCAGACACAGAAGGAGCTGAAACCCTGGCAGGATTATTGCCTCAAACACACATGTGCTATGGAAGGAAGCTCTCCTGTGGACTGACATACCATTAACTCCTGCTGCTGGGAGCCCATTCCTACGGCTGGAAGTCCTTTACAGCCTCAGACCACTGGTTGCTTGTCCTGCAGATAACTCTTGTCTCATCTCTGACCTAGTGACTTAGCCTGGCTTGTATTTATTTTCTCATTTTATAAGAAACAGGCTCTTCTCTGAACTCATTATTGGTGGGAATACCGGCGTGGTGCGAGGCCGAGACCCACGCTGTACAATATCAAATACTCGAGCGGGAGAACTGGGACTTTGTCCAACACACCGTCTGTCTTCCTGGGAAAAACCTCCGCTCTACACGCTTCCAATCGTGCCATCAGCTGGAGCAAGGTGGAACTTCACCGCAACGAGATGGACGAGCCCTTTTCCAAAATGCCCTCGAAGGACAGCAAGCACTGCCCGGGCCCAGGCAAAGTCTGCTCTGAAGGGCAGAAGGACGCTGCCCGGGTCCCTCCAAAGGCTGGCCAAGGTGCCAAGGAACTCTGGAGGGCAGCAGGGCCCTGGCAAAGCCCGGCAAAGCCCCCGGTGCTCTCTGGAGAGCGGCAGGGCTCTGCCCTGGCCTCGGCAAAGCCCAGCAACGGTTCCCGGTCACCCTGGAGAGCATCAGGGCCCCTCGCGGGTCCCAGAAAAGTCCAGTGAAGGCCCCAGGACACACTGGAGGACAGCAGGGCTCCTTGAGAAGCCTGGCAAAGCCCGGTGAATGCCCCAAGGAACTCTGGACGACAGCAGGGCCCAACCCGGCCCCTTGCAGAGGCTGGCTTGGTCCTTGGTGCTCTCTGGAGGGTGGCAGGTCTCTGCCCGGGAGTCAGCAAAGCCCAGCGAAACCCCCTGGGGCTCTCTGGATGGAAGCAGGGCCGTGCCCAGGCCCGAGCAAAGCCCGGTAGAAGCCCCGGGGAACACTGGACGTCAGCGGGGCCTCATGAGCACCCTGGAAAAGGGCTGTGCTGAGGTGAGGGTGTCGTGGGGCTCTGCGCTTGCTCTGGCACCCACCCCTCACCCTCGCCAGAGCGCAGGTCCACAGGGGAGACCCCACCACCGCGGGCCTCCCGGGCAGAGGAGGCCGGGACTGGAAGCTGCTAGAGGCCCCCACCTTCCCTCACCGGGGAAAGGAGGAGGAACTCAGGGTGGGATCAGAGGTGTCATGGCAGGGCAAGGGGTTGTGCAGAGCCATCCTGGGCAGCGCAGGGGCCAAAAACTGCTCCGGGGCACTAAAAAGACCTCAGGACGGCTCTGAGGGAAGGAGAGGGATCCCAGGGGAGCTACAGAGAGAAAAGACGGCTGCAAGGCACAAGGAAGAACCCAGCAGGCTGTGACGGAAGTAGGGTGGTCCTGGAGGGGCCAGAGGGACGGGAGAAGGCTCAGAAAGAAAACTGGGGTCTCGTGGGGCGATGCGAGAGAACCAGAGGGGTTCGCAGAGGCCTACGCCACAGACCGCAGCTCCCGAGCCCCCGAGGGCCGCTGCCTCCATTGCCGCCACACTGCGCATGCGCGGCCTGAGCGCCGCAGTCCTGCCCGCCGCAGTGCGCATGCGCCGGGCGGGCTCTCCCGTCAGCAAGGCAGCGCGGCAGAGCTTCGGCAGCCCTGGTGCGCATGCGCACACGGCCCGGCGGCGCTACCGGCGCGGCAGCCACCGGCTCCGCCGCTCGCG
>Ga0065711_1002828_pt1 | contig 31377 bp, 11 predicted proteins | sample Hoacrofraction12_FD_59098 | JGI IMG/M metagenome (GOLD analysis project Ga0065711, IMG submission 59098) | Hoatzin crop microbial communities from Cojedes, Venezuela - Epithelial fraction 12 v2 (version 2) | ecosystem: Host-associated > Birds > Digestive system > Esophagus > Crop | place... | reverse complement strand
TTTTTTTTTTTTTTTTTTAGTGAATTTAAACCATTGGTGTGTTTATACCATACATCTGGGATTATTCTGTGTGAGCTGTGAGCTAAAAGAAAACTGTGCAACTGTGTTAACACAGCAGCAAGTCTACACAAATAAAGCTGCCTCTCAGCAGGGTTTATTAATGTAGGCATCACATCATGCTACTGCAGTTATATAGCTTTTTTTTTTTCCCCAGGCTCAGAGGGTAGGCAGAGTGTGCTTACATCTGCCTGCAATACATAGCGTAAACATATGCCAGGAGACTTGGCCCTGAGTTGTATTTATTTAAACAGAATTGTGGCAGTTGTGATGCCTGTTTATTATATTCAGATTTAGCATTCATCAAGAAGGAGCGAACATTCATAAATTAAGTAGGTTTTTGGTTGGATTGGGTGTAATAAACTGCACAGTTTTACAGTAGCAACTTTTTCTTTGGACCCTTCTATATATTTGTGTCTGTGGCAGCTCCAGTGTGATTGCAGGTTCTGGTATATGATGTGTTTTATTTTCATTGTTTCTTGTAGGATAGAATAAAAAGAGACAATATATTAAATAATATAATAAAAATTACTAAAAATTGTATAAATAATATAAAATATGTTAAATAATATATTTTACATTTCCTTGGTATACTTCAGCTTGAGTAGTGGATTATTGATTATAAATTTTCAGTATTTCTATAACACTAATCAGTGTATTTTAAAATTTTTTTTCTCCTTCCAGATATAGTTCATTCCCATAAAGAACAGTACAATGTTTAGTATGTACATATTTGTAAATAGTAAGAACAGGAGAGTAGGATGTGGAGAAGTATAAGAGTATTGCTGCTCTTTGGACACAGTTTTGTTTTCTATATTAAAAAAAAAAATAAAGGAGAATTTCCCATTATTTCTTTTCTTAAGAGGTACAACTGAGGAATTTTCTGCAAAAAAAAGGACGATCTGCGAAGAAAAAGAAATTCCTCGTCTGGGCTGTAACCACAAAGCAATGCCCGTTGTCCGGTGGCTTAGCATCTCCATACTGTGACTTTTCTGACTGGGCTTAAGCCCCATGCCAGCTTAAATTTAGTAAAACTGTATGGGCAGTTCCTTCCAGTAAAACAGGCTTTTCTGAAACAAAAAGGAGCCACAAAACCTTGTAGTGTTGTTCTTAGACTAGTTGCCACTGGTTTGGAAAATAATAATGTATAACTTCATGACTTCTCTCCGTCCTTTCACCTTACGTGGGGAGAGCTCTCACTATCCAAAGCTTCATACCCTTTTTCCATCGTAACTGTCTTATCATGTGAGTTAAAGAAAAGTGTTCGGAATCTTCAGTACTTCAGTGGAATTTTGCAGGTGCATCTGTGGCCAAGTGGAGGAATTGTCATTATATCCTTACCCAAATATTAAAATAGGGATTTTATTTTTTTTTTAAACATTGAAATATGTAAAAGCAAATTATTTCACAAGATAACACCTTTGAGCAGTCAGTCCATATTAAACATTTAGGAAACAAGAAATGTTCTGTATCTATTATTAAAATAAGTGTCAGCAGACAAGGGAAATGTTAACAGACTGGTAATCTATGACAGAGACAGTGCCATCCTGTTTTCAGCCATGAACCTAAAAACTGAAGTTCATTAGTTTCAGGTGATGGGTGACTGCACTGCATGTCATTATAAGAAAGAGGGTAGAAGGTTATTAAGAAGAATATATAAAATATATACCTAGCTGTTGAAAAGTAGAAACGTTAGGATTAGCTATGAACGTGGAGAATTTTTGAACTGAATTTTATTTTTCCAAACTTAGAAAAATATGTTTCTTAAGATTTTGCTGACTAACAGTAACATAAATTGATTAATTGTCTAGAAATTCAAGCACTTATTACAGTTCTTCTCACAGTCACCTCTGTCCTCTCTCTCTGTTTTTCAGTCAGTCTTAAATTTTGCAGTGCTGGCCCATTTCTAGGATAAATAGGTATAATTCATATTGCCAGCTGCTGAGGACTACTGTATTTGCCAATAAATGGGTATCAGGAATAGCTGAATGAAGAGATGTTTGAATTGAGGAGAGAAAGTTTAAAATTAGACAAACAAGATGAATGCTACCAGATCTAAATTAATTTCTATCCAGATTCGTCAAGGACACAGCTGCTCGAGTGTGTGACATGAGAGAGAAAGTCAAGGAATGTTTACTTCGTAGAGTGAAATATAGCAGGAGTCTGCAGATTACATTAACGGAAATAATGTTGCATGAATACTTTTTTTTTTAGTGATTGTGAAGTAATCAGGGAGAAATAGAATAAATATTTCACAAATAACCCTCTCTGTGACAAATGGCATAAAGATGAAGTTCTGTACCTTAAAAAGGTGCTGCAGAGGACATGACTAATTAAGGCCAGTTTTGTTTAGAGAATGGATATCTTAGGACTTTAAATCCAGAAAAGTTATAGCACATGAAAAGAACATCTTTCCTTTCAAATGATTTCTATAAAGATTGTTTTTCCTATTTTCACAGTTAGCTGAAATAATCAGCTAGGATTGCAGATACCAGAAAGTTTTAAGTCTGTGACACTGTAGGTTTGCCTTCAAAATATTGAACCTAATTGTCAGACTTCGAACTTCATGGATTTTGAATAGTTTCTTCTAGACTAAGAAATTACTTAAAAGAGGGGCAGGGAGAAGGGAAAAGGAAAAATGTTTTATAATGACAAATCTATCTTTAGTTTTAAAAAAAACTAAATAGTAAATTTAGTAAATTTCAGAGGACAAAGAAGAAAGTCCGTGAGACTTTGTAATATAATACCATTATGGAGCCTCTCAAATCGATGGGCATCTGCCTGGTAGTATTGTTGGCAACATGTCCTCTGGCTTAGGAGAATAATTTTCAGCCACAGAAGAGAGATCCTACAGAGTTTTGTGACTGACAGGCTTGGCTTCTATTCAGTGGTGAGCTAGAAAGTCACAGACTGATAGAAGAATGTTACTTTTCATGTGGCTCCGACAACACATTGAAATTAATTAACATTGAAACTGAGTATGAATGATGAGTTTGAGTTTGATCTTTCTGAGGAGCCTGCTCTTGATATGGAAGAGATTGAAAGAAAAATATGTTTAGGATTAAACAGTCTAAAATGGATTATGCAAAAAGCATGATGACTTCTTAGACGAATTGACTCGTTCTAGAGCTTGAGTAGTGTAGAAATGGACTACCCAGTGGTAGGGTGGGAGTTTAGGGCCGTGTTAGCTTTAAAACTTGTATAACTTTTGCAGAATTCTCTTTTGTGTAAAATTTTTATTGACTGTCCCTTGGAAGATTATGAGAATTATTTATTTTGAATAATGGATCTTTTGAAGGTGATATATCAGGAAGTCCTGTAGAATTCCTGCTAAGCAGGGTTTAATTATGAGAACAGGCAAGGAAAAGTGACGTAGGTCACGAGATTATATAGGTACAGCACATATGTGCTATATCCTTACTGTATTCCACAAGAGGCAAATCCTGCGTTGTGAAGTAGGATAATCTTGTCAAGATGGGCTGATGGGCCTCACATTTAAAAAGCTGAGGAATAAAAACTGTTCTTTTGGATTTTGGAAGTGAGAATAGGCATATTTCTAAAGGGCAGGAGAGAATAGTGAAACTAGTAAAAGTGTGAGGAATTTGGTCTGCTGCTTTTATTGTTTGTCAATTAACTATATGACATATTTGAGAAAAGTGTGTGTCTTTGAAAAGTTATGAAACAAGTAAAAATAAGCTGCTATCTTGTTTTCTTTTGTTACTGCTGAATAGCTCATATGACAGGCCAGCTGCTGGCCAAAACAAAAAGTCCTTTTTTCAAAGAGCTTATCCAACAGGCAAATGGTGGAAAACTATTGATCCATAATGTTCTACTGCTTTTCCAGATACTCAATAGAAACTATATGACTCTTCCTCATGTACTTTTAGTATTTTGTTATTTGATTTATTCAGGCAGAAATGTTGTGATTATGCAAATTGTGCCCAGAGAAAGGGGAAATGGAAGTTCAAAACAGCTTTGTAAAATCAGCAGCTCCTCTGCGTTTGACCCACTTCATTATATTTTTCCTTTTTTAGAGGAGAACTCTTGATCTTCTATACTGAAAAGATTTTCCACATACCTTTTTATGTGCCTGAAAATATTTAGTGTTCTTTTCCTGTCTTTTTGCCTCCAGGACACAATTCATTCATTTCTTGAGGTTGGTACATATGTTCAGATAGGGTGATATTTTCAGCGTGATGCCGCAGCTGTGTTGCTCACAGTTGCTCTGAACCACAGTTTGCTGAGGTTGTCAGCTTCAAATCATTCATTTAAACTATCTATTCATCTCTGCCACAGGTCTCAAAATGAGATGTATAGAGATTTTGACATTTTTTGGATGTCTAATAATGATAAAAATATGCACATGGTAGAGAATGACCACATATTTTAAGTGTGATTCATTACAGACTCTTGTCCAAAAAGACTTCTCACTTGAACTAGCATCTTCTTTACTCTCAGCTGCTGCAGCTGAAACTGTGTGGATGGGGTATGTAAATTCAAGGCAAACTTATTTAGCATTTCTGCCTTGCCAAATGAATCATAGATAGGAAATCACTCAGCGTGCCAAAATTTATCGTACTGTGTCTCCAAAAGTGAAAACAGGTTTTTCGTATAGCAAAGCAAATGCTGTGTTTTACCACAGATAATATTTTGAAAGTTGGTACAAGGTATCTTTGTAGCACAGATATATTTTTTTTCCAAACTGATTGCATACTTCAAAGTACCAAGCTTTTTGAGATCCTCTTAAAATTAATTAATCAACTTTACAAACTGCGTATCTTCCTTTCAAGTAGAACCCACAATCCCTCTACCTTGGGGAATAATTTTCTTGTTTTCCTAGCATTTTCTCAATCTAATTATTGTACCTCTAAATAGGAGATTTGTTATTACACAACATGATTAATTAGATATGTTATTTCTTTATCAGGTGAGAAATCACCAAAGGATTGATGATAAGCTTATGAAATCAGCAAAGACTGTATAAGACAAAATGCAGTTACTTCTCAATTAAAAATCCATTTGAAGTATTTGAGAGATTAATAAACAAATTGGATTTGTTTCTAACATAAATGTTGGGATTTTTAAAAAAGATGACTCGTATTTAATATACTTCATCTGAATCTAAAGCATAAACCAAAGCAAAAAGTATAAACTTAGTCAACTAGAGGTATCAGAGACTTAATTCTTCAAACATGAACTCTAAAATGGCTGAATCATAAGTCAGTACGTAACCTGGACTCTGCTACATTCATTAACTTGCCATTTAATCACATTTAAACTCTTTGTTTGAATTAGGGCATTGCATTCTTCCCCCTTTAACCTCATAAAATGCCTGAAATGCAAGTAGTCTTTACTTTTTCTACTTCTGGGACATCTGTACACACTGGATAGAGGTCTGTGAGGTAAAAGACAGTATATTCTGTTTAAAAATACAAGCATGAAAGTATGATCTAGTAGATAAAGTATTGTGTTTGTTCTGGAAATTAGGAGGTCTTAATATATAGGAAATCAGCTCTTTGGCCTCCTAAGCAGCTGTAAAACAATCTTAGCTACGCCCAGTTTTACAAAAAAAAGTGCTTATGCAGTTGACAACATGAACATTCTGTGTTATCTCTTAAAAAATACATACAGTAACAAATTGGATCTTACCACCGAGGTAAACAGTAATGTCAAAGATCCTCTTGGCTTCATCAGACATCCTCCTGCTTTCACCCTGAGTTCCTATACACAGACTGATTGCCAACGATTCTCTATACTTGCAACTTCCACTGACTTCTTTAGTGCTATTGTGTCACTAAAGTGTCAAAGTAGGGTCAGACTATGCCTGTTTTCCATTGCAAAACCAAACAATCCATTCGATATGTCATTTAGGAATCTTGAGGTACTTTTAAAATAAATGGATATACCCCCATTTTGCAAAGAACTGTAGGAAACATACACCCCTTCCTATAGATTTGGTGCTGAAATCTGATGGAACGTGTTTCCATCAGATTCTAGCAGAGTTGAACCTTTCTTGATTCAGCGCCGTGACTTATCCAGGGAGAGCTGATTCTGACAGCAAGACTAATTTCTTGACTTGTGAACAGCCTGGAAAGCACGGGTGAATGTTGTGATAATAATTGACCATCTTCTGGCCAAATGAGAATATGTTTTACACAGATAAGTTGTTCTGAATTGAGTCTTATTAATGCAAGTTTCAGGGTGTGAGGAAAGCGTCTGAAACTGTAGGCTTTTCAATCAAAGGAAACTTTCATCATATTCAAACATTATCTGGAGAGCCATATGGATGACTCGCTGGCAATCGGCCATTTATCAAGCATCTGATCTATCAGTTTCTATGTCTTCTTTTGAAAGCCTTATAGTGAAGGCCCACTGATTTTCTTTTCAATCCTTAGTGATCAAGTAGGCTTTAAAACAAGAAAAGACATGATTTCATTATTTTGGATTCATAAACTCAGAGTTAGTGAATAGCTTCTCCCAGACTTTAGCTTTAAAGAATGGCAAAAGACTTTAATCAGAACATAGAAATCACAGCATGTGAGGAGAAAAAGAATTATCTGGTAGGATTTCATCTTAAATTTTAGTCCTAATTAATCTTACAAATACTGTACAACAGAAATGCAGTAATATTTGTTTACGTCATTTTCTCTAGAGGGTATTGTATATGGAAATAGTGGCATTCTTTTATTAAATATTTTATTAGCGTAAAAATTAAGATATCAGCAGATAAAAACTATTTAAAGTTTCTGTCAACTTTTTTAAACTATTCTAGATGAAAACGATTTTTGCTGTTGTGAGAAGCCAAATATTCTGATGCTTTTAAGTAAGTGTAGTAGTTTTAAAAGGCTTAAAAGAATAAAAAAAAGGAAAGGAAAATCTTTGTCTTAAGGCAGGTATTTACTATTCTGTTATATACTTCCTGATAACAGTAAGTAGAACTTCGGTGATTTGACTTGTATACAGAGTGACTGATGTGGGTATTTGTGTAGCTTTTTATGTGCCAGTTAGCAGACTGTAATGTTAATAATCTTCCTTTTAACTTCTGGTTTTGTGCTGTATGAAATATTTTATCTAAAGAGTTTCAAATACCGGTGAGCACTGGAGCCGTTCCTGATAAAATGCTGAAATGGGGTGCTTTTCAATCTTCTAACTACCTGGAGCTCCAGAAGTACTCAGGAAAACTAAATTATTTCTAAATCACGAATACCTTAGTTAAAAGACAAGTAACTAACTCTAGTAGTAGACTGTCCTATCGAAATACGAAAGTCGCACGAGAAAACGCTTCAACCTTCCAGGTTTAAAATGTATCATATAGCATTTACACTTAAGCCACTGATATAATGGTTTAGAGAGGCAGCCAGATAGCCAGCAGAATAGATAACCTTGGGGAAAAAACTTGTACCAAATTTCTATCCCACACCAGCCACACTTTCTGAAGATACATATCCACGAATATACAAATGCCCACATATTCTCTGCATTTAATCTCTCCAATATGAAATGGCAATAATCCAAGGGAGTCTAGGGCAATAGTCTGGGACAGTCATTACACAACCAAAATGGCCTTAATGGAGAGAAAAGCGTTAGTGCAGGACAGCACAGTTTTTTCATATGTTGTTTTGGAAAGGGACCACTGGATACTAAGCAAAAGGGGTCTTGTGCTCTGAGATACCAATCAGGAGGAATGGTGGTAGAGGCCCAGGCATGATTTTTTGAACTAGCAACTGTATGATTAGCACATCCTAACAAGCAAGTATAGGAATCTTGTATGAGTGGCATGTGTTCTTCGTTCCTAATTCCTAAATTCTTGTTCAAATGGAGAAAATTTCCATGTGTCTTTATGTTTCTTTCTCCAAGAGTTCAGGCTTTTTCACCGGGACTTGATTGTGGTTTGCATATGTTATTACATTACTTAGATTTCTTCCATCAAAGGTGGGTGAGAAGTAGCCTATAGAAGTAAAGTGGAAATTATCAATGCACTCAGCATGGAAGAAGAGTATCTCCAGCTAGCAGAATAAGGAGATTTAACTTTTTTTTTGGCAAAAGAGAAATTTGTCTAAATTTCTTTACATGGTATTGGATAATCTTGAGATGAAAAAAATCATAGTTCAGTCTTACAGCTGCCAGCACCTGACATCAGAAAATATTTTAGTTCATTTGAGAGTTTTTATATAGGGTAAGAGCTACGTATTTTCCCTGTATGACTGTAGTTAATATTCCTATTGCTCATAGTATGCCTTGTGCTATAGCATATTTCTTTTCTCTGTTCTACAGTGAGTGTCTGAATTTGATCCTGCATGCTACTTGGACCATATTTCACTGGAGATGATAGAAAGCCTGTGACTCTGAATGCTGTTGCAGTTTTAGTTGGCTGTTTGATAAATGGCAACATGCGTAAGTGTTCTGGGATTTTGTCTCATTTCAGTTTACTAAAGGCCTAATATAAAACCTATGGAGGCAACAGAAAAGCTTTTGTCTTAGGATTGGGCCCTAAAGAATTGCCAATATCTATTGAAAAACCGTGTTGTACTTCTCAAATGAAAAGATCAGTCACGACTTCCAACAGACTGCAGTAGCACCTTGATTGAAAGAAGATAACTTGGTATGTTCTGTTATTAAAACATGAAATTTTTCCCTTTGAAGTTTCATAAGGAAATACAGACTAAACTTAAATTTTCTGCATATGAGCTAATCGCATTTTCTTTGTAGTCTTAATGGTCTAAAGCTCTGGATCTTGGCTCCTCCAGTTTCAGCAAATGAATAATACCTGCAGGGATAGAAATTTCATATACTTTTTTCCCCCAAGGTTATCTGTTCTGCTGACTGCATGGCTGTCTCTCTAAACCATTCTATCAATTGCTCAAGTGTGAATGCTATGTAATAAGTTTTATATCTGGAAGCTTGAAGCTTTCTTCTTCTACTGAGAGTTTCATATTTTGATTAGGCAGCCTTAGTTTCTTTGTTTTTCTGCCTCCTAAGAATTCCTACAAAATGATCTTGTTGTACAAATAGTTTGGCAACTACAACTTTATGGTTACTTACATAGAATTTACTTTCCCCAGTAAAACAGTAGAACTACCTACCAATTCCACATCCGTAATGGCAGGCTACAAGTTATTTGTAGTTGTAGTATTATACTCATATATATTTTAAAATTTTATTTTATTTATTTAGTCATACTTAAATGCTTTATATCTGTGTAATATCAGAAGCTACAAAAACTGTCACTTCTGTTTTCTGGCTATGTTTGTAGTGGCTCAGAAGAGACCAGACAAGTTCATGCCAAGGAAGTCCTGAGAGGGTTGTTGAGAGGTGGTGTGGAGCCGAGCATGTTACTGAGCTGAAAGTGGTTGGAGGCTGAGAGTGCATGAAGGGCAAGGCCTGTGTATGCTTGGCCTGGCCTTACGCTCGACACAAGACATTACTTTGTCGCTGTTTATGAAGAAAGGAGAACAAGCTCAGTGAACCTTTGCTCTGGCTCAGTGATCCTGTCTGTTTGTCTGTATGATAACAGGAAGTAGAAGGAAGATAGGAATGGTTATAATATTTAATTGAATCCAGTTGTTGAGACTGATTTGGGTCTTGGATTTTTAGTGACTTCGGGGGCTTATCTGTGGGCATTAATGAAGGAAGTACTATCCAGAAGTGTCCGTTTCCCCGGAGTGCTCACTGCCTGCTCCCACAGACTAGCAGAAGAGCAGGGGGGTCCCTGTTCCTGGAGTCAAGCCAGCCTTGCCCAGGGTCCTTCTGTGCTGCTGACTGGGAGACATCCGAGCAGAGGAGACGCTGTCACAACACAGAAGACCTTTTTTTGCCGCCAGCAATGTGCACAGTTGCTATTGCAAAGGGGAGGTTTTGTGTATGGCTGCTGACTTTGGAGTAATTAGTCTGATCCGGTAGAGGGTTAGTTAATGAAACTGGACAAACCCCTCTCTTAAACTCCTTCTTTTGATTGTAACTGTCAAAAATATATCAGACTGAAACGTTATTTTTTTAAGACTGAAACGGCTGTGTTTCAAGTTATTGACCAATGGAAAAGAATTTGTGAGTTTCCGTAGAGCCTGAATAACGAGAGAGTTTTGGCTTTCAGTGTCTCTCCTTTCCCCGCCCCCGCCAAGGCATAGGTAGCCTAAGCTACATTAATCTTCTACTAGCAGTGCATCTTTTTCAGTGCTTTGTCTGACAGTGGCCAGTGCTATGTATTTCAGAATAAATACACTGTATAGCGTGAAAACAGCACTTAGTGAAGTTCTTTTTAGTCAGTGAATGGATGGCTTACATCCTTCAGCAGGAGTATATATTAATATACACATGTGTAGTTCATTCCATTATGAATGTTTTCTACCCAGTTTGAATATACATTTGCTTTTTTCGAGCTGGTCTTACAAAAGCTCTTATGGCAATTAGTTCCACAGGTAAATTGATGTAAGATGAAATGAAAAAAAATCTTTTGTTTGGTATTTAAATCTGTCCTATTAACTGTCTTCTTGGCTTTGCAATAAGAAAAGAAACAGAAGTATCTGAATTGCCTTTTTGATATATGTTTTTTTTTTCCATGACGCTGTGATTTGTTCCATGCCATATGTATTCTCCTGTGTATTGCATCCTTTCTGGTTTCCATGGGTTTGGGTGGATATTTTGGTATTACTTGTAATTTTTAAATGCTGTCTAATTTACAGAGAGCCAAATGTGAGACCTAAGAAAGATTCTTTCCATGAAACAACAGCCAAATGTCTCCTTCGACTGATGTGACTGAGATCAGAAAGACATAATTCCTGAAACCCAAATAAGCTTTTTATTTTGCTTTTCTGAAGAAAATAGATGTGAATTTTAGAAAAGAGAACTATTACTTTAATATTATGTATTGGAAATAATAATGTATTTTTTAAGGACTGTACTATATGTGTGGAATGAAAATTTGAACTCTGAAGAGATTAAATCCACTCATTTATAACTTCTGCCACGCTAAAGGAACTGCAAGTAAATTGATTGGATTTAGCAAATATGATGTTGCATTCTTTTCAAATATCTGTTATGTAAGTACTCATATCATTTAAAAGCAGATTTTTTCACATTTATAGTGTTTGCAAAAGATAAATCTCTGGGTTTTGTATTCAAAATGGCACACGTTATAAAGAATAACTTGTGAGGAAAAAATCTGGCTGCTTAGACTGGGTCAGTATATACTCTAACATAAAGTGAGCAGTATATTGGGTCCTAAGTGTGATTTGAGTTCGCAGACAAGGAGAGCTGTTCATCCCAAAAATATTAGTCGCAAACATACCTCACTCAAGATTATCTGACTTCATCAGTTCTTGAAACTAGCCCTTTGCCTCTTCCAGATGTCAATAAATCCACAAAGGTCTTATCTTGGCTGCTGCTGCCACAATCATGCAGCTCTCCAGTCCCAGTTTACCATGAGCGCTTTTGCTGCTATGCCCACACGAAGGAAATGCACATTTTGAATGGTACGAAAAGACTCTCAAGAGTGTACAGGGATTGGAGACCACAGTGTTTGGCCGTGAAAGAAGTGGGATGGAGATGCTTAGCTGTAGCTTTTTAGGAAGCTAGCAGGTTAGATTCAGTCATTTCTTCTGTGGGAGGTGGAGAACTTAGTAGCTGATGCAAACCTGTGCTTTTCTGTGGCCCGTGAGGGGGATACTGGCCTTCAGCCAGAATGCATTGGTAGGAACACGCATATTTTTCTGACGCATGGAGAACGTAGGATTTTTAATGAGTGTTTGGTGGTTAGGAATAGAAAGCCAAGGAAATGCATCAGAAAGCCCTCAGATAAACAAAACTATGTTGTTGTTTTTTTATGCAGTTTCTGACAGAGTGGTGATGTATCTTGTTTTTGCTTTTTTTTCTCAGGACCATACTGTTTTACCATGCAGCTGAGGACTTCTGTAGTACTAAGCCATCTGCAAGGTTGCTTCCAGATCAACGCTTTGTGAAGCCCAGGTAGTGCAGTAGGAAAATTATCATGTTGCTCTAGGGTTCTCAGAAGTCTCAATCCCTCAGCTTCTTTAGGGCAAAGCTCCTTAATGAAATCACAATATTTGGATGGCACAGTCCCCAGGATATGTAAACATGCTGCCTAAACAGCTGTTAAATAATTGTCAATGTTTGTTCAGACTCTCAATCAGGGAGAGGTAGATTTTAACACACTTTATGGTGGGATCTCCATGGAGAACAAAGTTAATCCTTCCTGCTATGGATGTGTTTCAGAGCTGCAATGCTCTTTTCTGATGTCACTGATTTACTGTCTGCCAAGACAGTGCTTTCTATCCATTTGCACCCTACTTTGTTCAGAACTTTTGTACTAATGTTGCATTTAGATGATTATTATGTGTATTCAGAGAACTTCATGAAACTGTGTTTTTAACGGTGCAATCAAACTTGAAGTCTCAGCACAGTGATCTCTAAACAAGACATGTTTGAACCAGTTTGTGTCCAAAATTGCATGCAAGAGTGTGCACTTGTTCAAATGCCATGACACAGCGTGTAATATGGATATTTGTTGTAATACATCTGTACAGTTCTATGCTGCTAGATGCCTAAGGTTAGGCTTGATGCTCCATACAGAGCATAGTTTATTTTTGAACAGAAGGATGTTCCAAATGATAGAGCATGAAGTTAGGAACAATGTGTGAATGCACTAAAAGAAAAATAGTTTTTAGATATGTATTGTGTGTTTATATCTTTGCAGCTTTGCACCTTATATTCAAGTTTTGTAAGGTGAAAAGAAGGAGGAAAAAACCCCAAACCATTCTCTGGCTCTTGTGGGGAATTTCTTTATAATTGGAAGATCTAGTTTCCACATTAATACCAAGAATCTGATCACTACTTATGGCAAGGTTTTGCATTAGTATAAAAATTAAAGGTTTAGTTTGTCTTTATGTTTCGATGTGCTTGGAAGTTTTTGTTAAGAGTTAAATGAATACAGTAAGGTAAGACATGCTTTCATGTCTTAAAAGTCAAGATCCAAAAGGGTAAATATAATATGAAAATTGTTACTGGATATATGATCTAAATATATGCAGTGTGATTGCTCTTTTCTAAATATTAACTGTCTGAGTTAGTACTTTGCACTGTGGCATCGTGACAGCGTGAGGCCTGATGTGATATAAATGATGCCAATCTATGCACTGTTGGCATGAGCATCTGTCTCCTTGGCAGACTCCAAAGGCAGCTCCTGGCAGCTTTGGAGTTGCCTCTAGGTCTATCATATGGTTAAGCTTCTGACTTCTTAGCTAAAGTCCACTCCATCTGGAACCTATTTAATTCTCTTTCACCTTTGATTCTGGAGAAACATGTATGGTAACACTACACATTCTGAACTGAGGACACTGGAATTATTTAAATGCTTATGGCGGTTACACTTCTGCTGAGATCTGAAACAAACTCTAGATGTTACATGCTAGAACTGAAATGTGAAAAAGGATGAAACCAAAAGCACTGTTCATGCAAAACTAACAAGGAAATTACAGTACATTTTCTCTTTTTGTTTAGTTTCGGTTTTTGTTGGTTTTTTACAGTCAGTTCAATACCACTGTAGTGGTGTTTTACCTCTCAGTGCTGGCTAGGCTGCCAGAAAAAATCTGAAATGTATAGTCAGCATCAAGGAGCAGGAGGTGGGTAAAACCAGGCACAGTAGTTCTGATCGAGTTCTGGATCGACCTTGCAGGTTGTTACAGATCAAGGCATACTGCAGCCCCAAGATTTATCCAACTTACACAACGATTTGATTGAACTATGAGCATTCAACCTTAAAAGTTCTAGCATAGCTCAGGGTCGTATTATACCGCAAACCACAAAATTAAATTATTCTCCTCCTTCTTGCTGCTGGACCAGTTTCTTTGGTCTAAGGACGAAGTTTGAATAGTTTCCAGTCACAGTTGTAGTGGGATCTGGCCTTTTTAGAAAGAGATAAACCAAAGAAAGTTTTCCAAAGAGATTAAGAAACAGTAAAAATAAAATGATTGCTCACTTTTTACTAAGTCCTTTTCTTTCTTTCATTCTCCTATATTGCCATTTAAACAATCTTGTTTGCTCACAGTCTCCTGGTGACATCAATGTCTGGCACATGAAACGGGGAAGGCACATCAAAGGTGGGATGTTTCATATTCATAGTTACTGAAATACACTGCCTTTGGTCAGATGCACAAAATCACCACAACCAACAAAGTCATATTCATTGGAAAAAAAAACACAAAATGGAGGGTGGGAGGAAATTGAGTTTCTCTGTGGTAAAAGCAGACAGCTTGTTCCCTCATCCTCTGGATCCCAGCACACTTCTTAGGGTCTCAGTGACATCTGGCTCACTTGCGTTGGTTTCTCTTCACTCTTTCTTTCACACCAGGAGAGGGCTGTACATGCTGCTCCATCCTGCCATGCCAATTACAGCAAGGGGATAATGACACTGACTCTATTCCAGTGCTGTCTAGGCTTATAGCCGATTAGACAGATGGGCAAAAACATGGGAAAGACTTTGACTGTAACTTTGAGGACTGTGATCTGAAAAGCCAGAAACTTGGTTTTCCTTCTTGCTTAGGTATAGCATAGATTTTCACATGCTTTTCTATGGTAGGGTCAGATCATAACCAAAATCCCAGTTACTGGCTCCTTTTCTGGCTTGTCTGATATATCCCACTTCCTCTGTCTGCGAAGATGACTTCTAGTAGATAAAGAAAAAATGCTCTTGGGAGCTACCATATTGATAAGCCTTACCTAAAGTTCTTCATTATGTCCTCCCAGGCACAAACAGTCCATATGAACTCTTGCACATTAATTTTCTCAGCGCAGTTTGGAACTCATTTCATTCTATTAGCCTCTGAGATCATTCAAATCAGTCCAAGCAATCTGTGAATCCTAACATCAATTTGTCTGCCAAAGTCACCAGTTTAATAAATAATGGTATTAACCAGGTAAAGGTAATGTCCCTTTAATATTCATATAATACTTCACTATGCATTTTTATATCTCGTTTGAGCAGTCACCTGGAAAGACATCAAGCTTAAAAAGCGTCTTTTGAACAGTGCTAGTTGCCAGGTTGTCATGCAATATGTTGTTTCCCCTCCTCTGCTGCATATCTAGGAGGTGAGCTTCTGCAGTAGAGATGACTGAAGAAAGACACGAATTTGGGCTTTGACATTTGACAGACAAAAATAGATGCAAAATGAAGAATGTTGTTACAGGTATAAAAATAAGCAAGAAATCAAAATGATCAGAAACAGAGAGAAGCAGGTGACTCACTGGGAAATAAAAGAAACCATTAAGGACAGCTTACTTTGGAGTCTTTCATTGATTTACTCTGGGGCTTTCAAACCACTGCTGATTCCTCCTCTAAATCAGTGCTGATGATCTTGATACTTGGTAGTGAAAACCTTTTTCTTATTCTGTACTGGGTTTAGCATCTTACTTGCTTGTAAATGTAGCTGCCAGATTATATAACTGCCAGATCATGCAGCTCCTACACAAATTCCCAACAGGAACAGGATTAACTGAGGAGGTAAATACTTCACCGGTCAATGTCTTTGCAGACCACAATTGGCAAAGATACAACAGACAACGTAGTCCATAGTCTTTAGTCTCTGTATTGCTGTCTTGCTGCTGCGTTGTAAGAAAGGGTTAGAAAATTAGGATATCTGTAAAGTTAACATATAGATTAACTGCTGCTTGTAGATAATGGTAAGATCAGAAGACATATGGTTACAAATCAATGTACACATACTCTTTAAAATATAAAGTTGGCCTGTTTTATGAAAAACAGATATTTAAGAAGGGAAAAACATTTCAAGGAACTCAACAAATATTGTTAGAATACAAGGGTGACTCTCTTGTACACTTATCCTGGGAACCCTTTGGTCTAGATCTGTCACTTCTCTTTTGACGGATGTATTTTGTTTAAGGCATGTTCTGGTAATAGAAGCTGTAAGTGCAGCCTGCTGCACAACACCAAGGGCCATCTCTGAATAATGGAAAGTTTAGAGCTTAATTCCATCCATCACAAGGAAAGACTACCTAAGATGCGTGAATCAAATAAATGTCTGTATATGACTCAAAAACTGATAGCAATTTCATTTCCTTTGTGCTTTAGAATCATAGACTCACACAAATCTTCTTTAAAGAAGATTAGGATAATTTTCACCCTAACTTCACCAAAATAACCCTAGTCTTTAAACTTCATATCGCGAAAGTCAGGAATGAAAGAAAATGGGACATTTCTTGCACTTCGTAGATTGATTTATGATTAATTTCAAATGAGACTCTCCCTTTTAAAAAAACCAAAAAAACAAAAAAGAAAAAATAACAGCAGCATGAAATATGCAAGCAGGATTTTTGTTTTATGAACAATTGTCCATTTATGTACCAAGGGGATAAGTCAATCTGTGCTATTTGAAATAGTAAAGAGGAGGAAAGTTGCCTAAAGATGAGAAGGTTTATTATTCTACAGTATGGGCCTCTGGTCATTGGTATGAAACAACTAAGAAATGGTAATGGAGCATGCTTTTCAGTTTATATTTATTTGTCAGTATTCATCTTTTACCATTTTGCTGGTGTTCTAAACTAGCTAATTTAGAATGTTCAAACCCCTGCAGTTATCGTGGTCTAGTTCAGGTGTGTTGTGGTGTAGTCTCTGTAAGACTTAACTTTATGAAACTGCTATCCCATTAGAAGGAATGGCACATTCTAGCTCTGAATTATGGTTATTATCCCAAAACAGATGAGGAAAGTGCTGCGCTTATTCTATGTGGAGATATTTTCAGTTCTTAAGGTGGTGTGATAGAAGTAGGACATATTTCAAAACACTTAGAATTTAGTATGTATCAGCACACATCTAATTGCACACATCTAATTAGCACAGAGAGACATTTCGAAAGAGATGGCAATAGAAAACTGATGTGAAATGCATTTAAGCTACATGGACCCATGCAGTACAAGAACAAGAAGGTATAACTAACAGACTATATACTTTCTCATACACTGTTTTCTGTCCTGTTCCTTAGAATATAAACCTCATCATGAATGACTTTGAAGCTCTATGAATTGTCTATTTAAAAACTAATTATTATTATAATATCGTATTTCTATTTTAAAAATCTGCAAGGAGCCAAAGACTACCTACACTACAGATCTCACACTGTAGATTAAAACCAAATGAAATAAGCAAAAAGGGCTCAGTGAGAGCAGGGGTACAAGGAAGATACAGCACAAGGACAGCTTCTTAGATGCGTGTGTTCTGGCTTGTTGATTTGCTTGTGGTTTGAAAACGAGAGAGTCTTAGAATAATTACACTTGGCAAACTCTCTTTTTTGTCATGGGAAACCAGTTTCAGTCTAAAAAAGATAAATGCTACAACACACACTATTACCATTCCTTAAATACTCCTGATAATTTGAAATTCCTTAACTATTTCTGATAGTTCCAAGTACTTTACACTTATAGTTTAAAGTCCTACAAGGTGAAGGGAAAAAAAATATTTTAAAAAAAGCCAAAACAAAATAAAATTGCCATATCCTTCTTACTATGCGTTGTTTCAATTAATAATTTAGTTGAATGAATATAAACAACTGGGTTAATAGCTGTCTTGTCATCACTAAACAGGCCCATAAATAAAGGGATAGAGAGAGTTACAACCGTTACTTGAAAAGACTTATTAGAGATATTTGGGATTGACGATTATTGCAAAAATCATGACTCTGCCAGGTATACAGCATTAAACATAGATGGGTGTCAGAATGTTGTTGAGTCCGTGGCTTAGGTCTTGTAGATAAGAGGGATGCTCTATTCTACCAACCTTTTTAGGAAAAATAGAAATAATTATTGTTTCTTAATGTTAGAAGTCAGAAGAGGATGTTTCTAGTCTGAGTTCAGGACATGAACAAGTTTGTTCTGTGATCTTTCCTGTGCTAGCCTTTTGCAAAAAAAGAAAGGAAAAAGAAAGTCTCTCCTTTTATGCTGGTGGAGAATGAGAGAGTAAAATATATGTTCTTGGGGAATGAAATCTTGAAGCGTAACACAGGTTTTCCTTTGGCAAACTTGCTAATGATCTATTTTGAACACATTTAGAGAAAGTAGCTTCCCAGTAGGAGACGTTTATAGTAGAAGACAGAGAGTTCCAATTTTGTGAAGTGTTTGATGAGGGAGAACAGCATATATGAGGAAAGGGATAATATCTGAGTGTTGCCTCTCTTAAATGCTTAGATAAACAGCAAAGATCCTGCTAAGCCAATGTTTCTTTTCAGGTGTAGATAATACACAGTTTTGCTTTCATGTTTCAAAGAGGTTATGCTGCTTGTATAGGACCATGCAGACAGTCAATGCTAGAGATAGAAACAGAATTCTTGATTTTCTATGTCACAACATGCTCAAGTCACCATAGAACAGGGTTGTACAACAGGGCCAGTAATGAGCTCTATACTCAAAATACAATAAATCACTTGGGGTACGTCTTTCTTTTGAAATTATTTTGATTTCCCTTGAATTAGCAATCCTTTTTCATAGTGTTTTCTCTAATAATTTCTCTAAGATTTTTTTAGAATGTATATCAAAGATTGAAAAACCATAGGAATAAAATTCATATGTGTCTTTGGAACTTTTATTTTGTTAGATTTAAGAGAAGTGAATATCCATGCGCCTAAATGGGTCTGTGCTCTAAAAATTAAAGTAGAAATTAAAATGATAAAGAAATAATTGAAAGAAAGTGTGGAATTTGAAGTGAGAGTATATATTAGCATATGGGAAGAATTGTATGCGGAATGTATGACAATGAACTTTCTGCTAAGAATAAGAGGAAAACATGACAAGTTCTGCAAGGGGCAGGTTAATAAGAGTAACAAATATTCTCCATGAAAAACCTACTTCATGTCTCTAAAAACAGATCCTTAATCGGCTAGACAGCCTGCGAAGCACACAGTGACTAAATGCCCTGCAAAGGCCATGTCCATCAAGGACGATGGTTTCTAGAAAGCTTTGGCTGAAACCCCAGTCAATGTTCTCTATCCAGCTCGCGCCTCATTTCCTGTCACCTTAAGCAATGAGTCCAGTACTAAGCTTGCAAAGAGAAAGGAGGAAGACAAATAGGAAAGGTCTACAGGAGGTGGTTATTTTGCTGTCACATATTTCTGAACTATGAATTCCTTATTAATCTGTGAAAAAATAATAGTTGCAATATAGGAACCAAAATACTTAGCTGACTTATGACGGGACATGAAAAAACCCTACACAGGTTCACATCATCTATATGGTCAAAATTTGTCTGATCTTTGTAGAGAAGAGAAGTCTGGTCAGGTCACATACTGTCCTAACAAGTATCTCCTGCATAAAACACTAATGTCAATATAATGGATCAGGACAGCAGTGTCAAATTTGATTACTCATTTAGGGTAGACTCAGTTTCCTTGCTGGCTGTAGGATCATTAGGGAACAGAAACTTGGTATTATAATGAAAATAAGTTTTGATATAGAGAATAAACTGATAAATCACCAGAAGATTATTTTGTAGCAAGTTGACACAGTGGCCTGTTAGTAGCTTAGTGGCCAACTTGATGCCTTTTTGAGTAACTCAACATATTTGGAAATTAGAGAAAAATCTTACAGACAGGGAGGATTGTCCTGCAACTCTAAAATTAAATAGCTAACAGACATTTGGGGTTAGAAACAAAGAAACAGCGATGATGTCACAAGAAGTAAGAAAGCACCGTGAAAAATGATCCACTTATTTCCAGTGTACCAGGAACATTAAAGGGCAATGGCCAGTTGAAACGGGGATATAGATTTGGTCTGGCTGTTTTGTGCTGTGGAGAGAACCAGCTAGGTTCGAAAAATAAAAGGAAGGGCTCCCAAACTTCACGTCTTAGTCTGTGATCTCTTATCAGATTTTGACTGAGTAGAAGTTTTTTGTTGCTGCAGATTTATCACTTCATTTCTTTGATTCTAGGAATTGATGGAAGTGCTCGTTGCTTGAATGGCAGTCTTTCAGCCAGTTAGAAATTAAGACTTCAGAAATGAAGCTTATTGGAAAAAATGAGCAAATCTCTAGCTGTTTTTGAACTGACTATTTTTACTTCACTGAAATATTGCTGATTCACACCAGCTGAAGTATTTAGGCTGGAACTAGCAACCAAGAACCTATAACTAATGTGACTCATTTCTGCTTGACTCTGGGAAGGCAAATTGTCCTCATGGCTATTTGTGGAATATATATATGTCTGGGAATTCAGTTACGCTGTTTCTAAGAACTCTGGAGTCCTGAATGCGTTGGGCCTATCCCTCACACTGTTACATATTCCATCTTTTTTTAGGCATTGAATACATAATACGTTACATAATTCTGGTGCCAAACCGATCAACCCTTGACCATAACAAAGGCTAACAAATATTCTCGCTTCACAAAAAGGATAGTAAAGCACTCTTTTTTTGATTCGTAGGTTCAAATCCTATTAGTGTTTGTGTATCCTGGTGTTGCATAGCATAGAAAGTAGAGATGAGATGAGATGACCCAAGAAAAGGATTTTGAGAAAACAAGACAAGAGATGACAAGATAATGTATAGAGTCAAGGTCAAGGAGACATTACTGTGCGAATCAGAGATGTTCTGAAGCATGAAAAGAATACGTGGAGGAAGAGTGGAATGAGTGGAACGAGGAGGAGGTGGAAAGAGCTGATAGATGATGTCATTTTTTCTTTCAGGAATTAGTGGACTCTTGAGATGAGTAGTTAAAAAGAAGGTGGCTATACAGAAATAGCTGAAAGCCGTTACGCTTTCCTGAACAAAGAGTTAATTGCTTTGTGAGATATGCCGTCTGTAAGTGTATATGCTTTGTGGTTGGGGCATATATTTAGCTTGAGTAGTCATTTGCAAGCAAAAGGAAGTTTCATAGGAATCAAAAGAATCTGTGAGTTCAAACTGGATTCGAGACGTGTTTTCAATAAAAAACGAAGGAAGAAGGAAATTGAAAACATATTGTAAACTAATTGCGGTTTTAGTTCGGTACTGCTAAACTGTTTCATTTCAAACTGTTTTGCAACTAACTTTGAACCTGCAAAATAGTGTTTTTGTTTTAAAGCTTAACAAAAAGAACAAAAGTGTGTACAGTATTTTTTGGTTTAGATCAAAAGAAAAATTTGGATTGGCCCTAAAATTCCATTGTATGAGTTTTTGTTTTGTTTCTGTTAAATACAGTGGGGGGCAAATACTTCACTTTCATGCCCAAATTGTTTTTCTTGGACACAGCTCTCATATTAAACTTCCACATGTAGTTGCTTGTATGTACCACCTGTGGCTGTCAGAGCAGGAAATTCCGGAAAAATGCCTTTTTCTGGGAAATACTCTGAAAAGAAAAGGAGGATCAGAGTGCTGAGTTGTACAAAGAAGGTGAAATGCTCATATATAATATTCAGAGTACAGTAATAGTTATCTTGTATTATTCTCAATCTTCCGCAGTACAATAACATACTTAAAATTGTGAAAAAGAGAAGGAAGATAGGTCATGTTTCTGAGAGTTAGCAAGTACTAGGAAATACTTCAATCCTGTCTCTGTACTGAAATTTTAAACTTCATAAAAAAGTGAATCTTCTTTAAACGATTGTACAAACGAGGCTGTTTGTACATCATTGCAAATTCTTCCTGATTTCTGTTTTCTCAGTTATTCTAGCTTGAGATGTCAATTGCATACATGTTGGGAATAAAGACAGGATTTCCTAATATGATTTGCAGTTTATTCTCCTTAAGCTCACATAATTGTGCGAGTCATGTATGATGCATCGTTGTCATTGGATTAAATTGGGGGAAATTTGTTTTTGATGAAAATACACAGAATTGCGAGGTAGCCACAAACTTGAAGAAATTCTTTGCATTTATAAGTATCATACAAGTATTTATACTGAGTTTCTCCCCAGGGTCTGAACACCTGACATACAGCTAAGACCAGAGTAGGTATCATTTGCTACAATTCTGAAAGATAATTATTATTGTATCTTATGGTGGTGAAGGCTCTGTTTGAAGTAGTCAGATCTCATCAACTGCCAGAGCAGTTATCTACTCAGAATCAGTGCTTTTGGGGGCTTCCTTCTAGAAAGGACAAGCAGGATTTACCTGAGAACTCATATAAATAGAAGATCTTGGTCTATCTCCTATGTTTAACTTAGGCATTTAGCTGTTTTAAAGGAGGAAGTCACTGTCCAGTCTGTTTTGAATTAATGCCTTAGTAAATTCTTTCATTTTTGTGATGGCTTCTTAATTAATAGCAAGAAGTAGTAGGGAGAAAATTAAAATCTTTGCTTCTTCCTATTGTTTTTTTGGATCTTTTATAGCTTCCGATTTTCCGTAACAGTAAAAATAAGAAAACAGGTAAATATACCACTGGAGTTATATGTGCTCTCTTATAAACTGAGCATGGACACTCATAAAGTTAGAACAAATAAAAAGTCTTGTGAGAAATATGTCAATTCTAGTAGAATAGACAAAACTAGATATACTGTATTAAGCGATTAAACAAGTATATAAACCACTATAGTTTCATGGCAAAAAATAGCAATCACAATATTTTAATATTTTATGAAAGATACATGAACCCCAAACCACTAAAAGATTAGGACTATTGTATTAAAATTTGCACTTTGATAGCATCTCTCTTTCTTCAACTAAGGCAAGCTTTTATATAGACTAAATACAATCCACTTCTTGATTCTCTTGCTTTGGCCCATTTTGACAGTAGTGATGGTGGTAGAATTTGCTTTTCCAGCGGAAAAATAGGAGAAAGACTGGAGTTTCTTTGTTTAATTTGAAGCCTTTTACTGCCAAGCTAAATGTACACGAAGCAAGAGGGAAAAGAACAAAGCAGATGAAAGTAGTTTCTCTTTCAGGTGTCGAATTCGCTTCCTGCATCCACTGCTGCAGTTAGGCTGGTGGAGCACACAGTATTTTCAGGCTCACAGAGACCTGGAAAATTTGTTGCGGAACAAACTTGTTTGAAGTAATGATCTGTATTGCCTTTCTGGTAAGGAATTCACAGAGGTCTTCTGAGAGCTGGCTTGCTAAGCCATTAAAATTAGACTGACAAGAAGGAGGAGTAGAAAACCATGGAAGAAAAATATGGTGTAAAGAGAAGAGACTTGAGGAACAAGGTGTAAACAGTAGCGTAAGGCCTATTTCATCTGTTGTATAGAAAGACTAAGGCAGAGTCGTTAGCAATGGTGCTTGTAAGATACCTCTTTACTTCTGTGAAAATGTCTCTAAAAACCCTGTGATAAATACGGCAGTAAATTCCAGAATCTAAAAATGATCATATATCTTGCTCTGTTAGCCCATTCATTCTTTTCCTTCTAAAGGCAAAGAACAGTGGTGAGGGGCAGAAGAATATCCTTATGACTCAGACATTTTGGGACACTGAAATCCAGCTCCTCATTCCTTGTTTTTACAAGTTACAATTTCAAGTCGCCTGATGCCCGTAGCAGATGGATTTGTATATGTTATCTAGGACAAAATATCTAGGACAATTCAAAATACAGACTTGCACTAAAAAAAGCAGACTGTTTGGAAACAGATGTCATTAGTCTTTTTCCCAGTCAGTTAAAATTTCCCCTAAATTTATCACAGTATATCAATAAATCTGATCTATGGAAATCTCTTAGATTTCTGATCATGTTTCTGTATTCCAAATCTTACTATACCCGGGGGGAGGGGGGGGGTGTGTCTATTAAACTTAAATTTCTAACATTAAAAATATATGAAGTAAAGGTAAGCCAAATCTCATCTATGTATGTGTAATGTATGCATATTTGTAGCAAAGCTGAAGAGTGTTACAGAGATATATTGGCTGGATGAAATGGCTATTTTTACAATATCCATTATACAAATATGATAGAAAAATTACAAAGCAGAAGGAAAACAAAAACAAATGTCCAAATGTTAAATGCTGTCATAAAACAAAATTGTAAGAGCCATCAGGGAGGATGACATTAATCTCCCTATCAGTTTTCTGTAAACAGATTAACAATTTTCACTTGGAAATTCATTACAAAGTAAAGTAAGGATGATTCTCAAAGTGCAAATTTAAACTCCTGTTGTTATCAGTGGAGAATGTGCTGTGAGTAAGAACTTCAGCTCGATCACATACTGGAACGTGCAGCTCTACTGTTTGCAAAATCATTCAGATGAAATCCTGCAGAATCTTTGCAGTATGCTATGGAAACAGCGGCGGAGCGTGGGTCAGAATGTATATGATAAAAACTACTTTGTTTAAAATTCTGTGATCATGAAGAAAGGATGGATTTTGGGCTGGAAAAGCAAACAGTCAAATAATTTGTATCATCTTTGCAAGATGTATGGTACAGCTTCTAACATTTCTAATGTGTCACAGATGGTCTGGTTGGGCAGAAGGACTGCCAAAAGTGAATGTATGAAATAAATCTCTTTTTCACTGTATCGCACCATCTGTTGCCAGTTCATTGCGTCTGTTATTAATAACAAATAATTAATAATAATTGCAGTAATTTAATTAATAAGTCACTGCTTCATTTGAAACAATTTTTATTGGGGTTTACTGGTTTATTCTCATTTTTTCATATGTTTAGATTAAGTAAAAAAGATTTAGCCCTTTTTCTGGGTGACCAAACATATAAGTTAATTGTGTGTCGACTCAATACTTATATATAAGCTCTAACAAAGTAGCTGTGTCTAGAAAGTCACTGTTGTCAGGGAGGCTGAAGAACAGATTTTAGAGTCTTGCTGGATTTGGACTATAATGAGTGTCTTGTCCTGGTAATGTTAGGTAAAACCTAACTGCATGAAGGCGATGATCTCTGGCAAAGGTGTTCTTCTAGTACTGTTCTTTCAGAGAAAGAAGTATATTCAACTTGGAAAAGATAAAATTCTTACTCAGTTTATTCTCTTTCCACAATGTATTTCTCCAATATTCCTGTCTAGTTTTTCATTTTCTCACCTTTTTTTCTCCCCACAAATACACGTTTCTCATTCATTTTTATAATATATAAAATGAATATAAATATATATAAAACAGTGTTTTCCTGTTATTACCATATAACTCTTCACCTTCTGTTTGCAAATCATTGCTCAAAGATTTCTGGTACCATAATTTGGTATCAGTGCTACAGGTTTTTAAGCATCTAAAACAATCTATCATGGGTAATAAATAAAGTTTTTACGTCTTTTTCTTGTAACCCTGTTTTCAATCTTAATAAAGCATAAAGGTATTGATAATGGGATGAAAGGTTCCAATAATAAGCACAAGCACTGTTCCTCATGATTTGACTTCTTCATCTATGTGTGTTAATTCAGTTATTTTACCCAGGCATATTTAGTAACTTATTTCCTTTTACTCATACAATGGAGTATATTGATTGCGTCTGCTTTTTTTATTCCTTTACAACAGCGTGTAGCAAAGGCCAGGATTGAACCTTTCCCTCATATTTTGTTGCCTTTTACACATTCACAACGTATTACTGTGGTACCAGTTTTTAATGTATGAGCATTGTTTACTTTTGGTGTATATTAAAAAGTGATCTGATTGATGTCATGTGAAACTGGCAAATAATTATTCTTTGATAGAAGCATCTGCTCCTTTTTTTTTGACAAATATTTACATCCAGGAAGCATAATCCCATAAAAACCCCTCTTTTTTAGAAAGCAGAGATTATTAATTCTGTAGTACATTCAATGCAGTCTACTTTATCATGATCAAACTCAGCTGTTTTAGGTTAAGATGAAGGAAATCTGAAGTTATGTATCAGGTAGTAAGTCTGAAGAGAAAGTTCCCCTTCCTCTCTCCTCCCCTACGCCTGATTTTAGCTTGTAACTCGGGAAATGGCACGCAGGTTTACATCTGGGTGGAAGTTCTTGCGTCAGAATGAGCTGGAGGAGTTTTGGCTTTGAATTTAGAAGTCACCGGAAAAAGTTTTCCTGGGTTTGTTCTTTTCAACCTTCAGCATTGCATCTGCCCTCAGTGTAAATGCTTGCTTTTAAAAATCCACCTAACCTGTGACCAAGATGCACTGCAGCGATGAATCCCGGGTGTTAACTGCGCATAAACCAATACAGAAAAAAATGTTGATAAGTGTTCTAGATGGCTTTTGCATTGTTTCTTGCCTCTTTTTTACAGTAGTATACAAAGTTTTGACACAGTTTCCCCAGAATAATGTGGCAGAGAAATAAGATGGGAAAAATGCTTCAGCCAGAAGGCTCAGAAATTCTTCTTCTTTCTTTTGTAACAAAGTATTTTTAAGAATTTGACTAGTTTACGAAGACAGTCAATCTTACCCACTTTTTTCTCAAAATGTTTTTTCTACAAATATAAGATCATATTTTGCAATATATTGGCAGTGAACATCTTCAAACCATAGTAAACTTTGGAAGGTTCAATAAGCTTTAAGTTATAGTGACAAATTAATTTATTCATCTCTTTCTCTTTGAAAGTAGTAGTCTCTGAGAAGATGTTTTGTGAGTTTCCATAATACAAGTCTCAGTTTAATTAATATCGTATGTTTGTGTATGTGTGTGGTTCTCTATAGAGCAATTTCTAAACCCTGAGCCTTTGTGCTTTGGCAACAAGTTAGCAACAAGCCGAGTGGTGAGATTGACACACCTGAGGGATGGGATGCCATCCAGAGGGACCTGGCCAAGCTCAAGAAGTGGGCCTGTGTGAACCTCATGAGGTTCAACAAGGTGAAGTGCAAGGTCCTGCACTTGGGTTGGGGCTGGAGATGAAGGGATTGAGAGCAGCCCTGCTGAGAAGGACTTGGAGGTACTGGTAGATGAAAAGCTGGACGTGAGCCGACAGTGTGTGGTCACAGCCCAGAAGGCCAACCGTATCCTGGGCTGCATCAAAAGCAGCATGGCCAGGAGGTCGAGGAAGGGGATTTTGCCCCTCTATTGCGCTCTGGTGAGACCTCACCTGGAGTCCTGCATCCAGCTCTGGAGCCCTCAGCACAGAACAGACATGTCAGCTGTTGGAGCTGGTCCAGAGGAGGCAACAAAAATGATCTGAGGAATAGAACACCTCTCCTGTGAGGAAAGGCTGGGGCTGTTCAGCCTGGAGAAGAGAAGGCTCTGGGGAGACCATAGAGCAGCCTGCCAGTACCTGAAGGGGCCTGCAACAGAGCTGGAGAGGGGCTTTTTACAAGGACATGTAGCGATAGGACAAGGGGTAATGGCTTCAAACTGAAAGAGGATAGATTTAGATTAGATATAGGGAAGAAATTCTTTACTGTGAGGGTGATGAAACCCTGGCACAGGTTGCCCAGAGAGGTGGGAGATGCCCCCTGTGTGGCACTGTTCAAGGCCAGGTTGGACGGGGCTCTGAGCAACCTGATCCACTTGAAGATGTCCCTGGTCATTGCAGTGGGGTTGGACTAGATGACCTTTAAAGGTCCATTCCAACCCAAAGCATTCTGTGATTCTATGATTCACTGATCACATAGTATATGAACTAAATGCATGTATTAAAAATATTATTCAGATAATTACTAGAAAATAAAATATTGTAGAGCTGTCATGAAACTCGCTATACCTAAAGGAAATCTCACTCTTACATGGCCCTGCAAGAGACTTTTTTAAAAATCATTTATCTGTCTCTCCTGTTCTTTAATGTAAAGTTTGATCATGACTGCCTATAATGTATTATTTCTGAAAAATGAAGTATGAATTTTATTTTGCCAATGAAATAACAGCAAATAATATAGCAGGTTTTTGTAGTAGTAGTACTACATACAGGTTGTAAAGACTCAGTGGTTTGCTTTTTTTGGAAAAAAAGTGGTGGAAGAATCATTTCATATATCCATAGAGATCTTCCTATTAATTTCAGTAAGCCCTGGATTGTTCCCATCTCCATACCATGCTGAGGACTCCAGGACATTCTGGATGTCTCGCTATAAGGGAATACAAAGAAGAAATTAATTTTTTTTAGCTCAGTAAGTGCTTCTACATCCCAAAAAGCAGAGTACACAGGAAAAATGGCTTTTCTAGTTTTTTACTCTCAGAAGGCTTAAATTTAGATACACTGCAATAATTTGATTTAGAATAATATATGTCTTATTTTTAAAATCAGATGTCATATTAAAGGAACATATTGAAGTCTCATAAAACAGGGGTTTTGTCTTACCGTTTGCTTAGGTTTTAGTAATACTGGTCAGACATAATCCTTGTTTTTGTATTCCAAGCCAGCTGAATTTTTATCTGTACATGTTCACAAGAATTGTGTGTAGGGGCATATCGAGTTGAGGAGCAACGTGAATTGGATGTCATTTTCTGCGCCACTTGTGTAATCTATAATAACAGAGGCCTCTAATAACCTCCATTTCTTACTGACAGCTCACTGAACTGGGAACGCAGGTTCTTGCTGCTAGCCAGGAGCTGTTTTGTTGACAGAACTCTGGATAAGTTGTCTTAGATTTAAGAGTATGCTGAATTATATCCAGTTGTGCTGGTGGAGAGGAGCTAAGTAGAAGTTCTCAAAACCTGTCTTAATTATGGATTTTACCAATACATGAATACAGTGAGAAAATCCCACTCTTTCCATTTGCTCACACAAAGGAAATATGAAGAAGATTAGAGCACGGCTGATTGTCACAGTTCTGGGTTCTTTCTCACGAGGCAGTAAGGCAATTTTTCCACAGCCACGTATTGCATTTCTTTTCTGAAGTAGTGTGTCGCTGCACCAGCCCAGGGAAAATGTGCCTTATGTATTCTGGCAGGCTGTTTTAGTATTGTCAATGTTAGCTTTATTTTCTCCCTTAGACCTTAATAGAGACAGTTAAAATTTGATTCCCAATCTTGACGGCAAGACCAGACAGTCCAATCACGGACAGAAGTCCTGTCTTCTTACACAGGACTGTGTATGTGTTTGGTAGACTGGTATAGCATCTAGTCAAGGGAAGTGAATGTGAATATTATTTAAGAAGATTTTTTGAAACTTTGAGGCTGGAACAGGATAAAATTCATAGCCATATTTACTTGATATAATATTTTCAAGCCAAGAAAAAGTATTAGGCAACAGACTGTGACCTGTAAATGTAAATATAAGTTAATGGAGCCACCAGAAAACCTGCAACATAGCAGTCTTCTGGCAATCTGAGCTTTTGTGGAGACATCTGAAAACCTGACTATTTTCTCTGTAATTTCGTGTTGTTTGTTGCACTTGTGATGTGACCCAGACCAGAGGTGCCTTTGAGACTGGTCGTTTTTGTTTGTTCCATTGTCGTGGATGAAGAGTTTGCTGCATTCTGAAGGCTGTGCTTGTTTGGTGAGTCAAGGTGCTGCCTGTCCTCTGCTCTGCCTCCTGACTTCACTGTGGACCACTTCTTCAGAACGCTGCGCCTGGCAGGCTGAACTCTCGCAGATCCGGCATCCTCAGGGTTCAGGTGATGAGGAAGTCAGAGTTGTGACTGTGCCATAATCACTTCGCCTGCACTCAATTTTAGTTTTTTTTTCACACAGCCTCATTTGGTTCTTTTAATAACTGAGCTATTTTCTTCGTATTTGTTGTTCCTCTACAGAAAAATGAATAGCGATTATCAGTGAGCTTCTCATTTTTAAATATACTGTGTTTTAATCTGTTCCATACTTCCTACGAATATGAATACAACCTTTGGCTTCATAAAGCATGATATTTAATTTGTCATTCTCAGCTCCTACTGAGACCATGCCCTTCACAGAAGTATTCTGCTAATGTCACAAATAGCAGGATTGCTGCAGAGTTTTACCAGTACTGATAACACATGTTCTAAAATTTGTTACTTGGTTTGAAGTAGACTTGGCAGCAAACAGTAAAATAACTGATTTGTCATTGTATAATAATAAAATTGCTGAGTATTAAACTGAAATTTAACCAAAAAATGCATATTAATCTTTGAGTTTAATCAAAAGATACTTGTTAATCTTGGAATGCTATTTGGGGTAGCAGCTTTGGCTTACATTTCGGCTGAATGTTCTTAACCCATCTCAAGGTTAGGTGTCTACCTGAGTTAGTCATCTGGACTTCCTCATGATACACTGTGAGATATATCTGCCTCCTGTAGGGCATCCATTTCACCTTAGACATGATTTTCAGAAGGTGCTTTTCTCTCTCCATGAATGCCAACGTAATGACTAACTCGGAACACATACTTAACTTCTAGATAGCTACAGTTAGGTAACAGGATTCATAGCTACTGTTCCCAATGTTAATTTATATTTATATATGCATTTTATATATATATTATATATATATATATATGTATGTATACACAGCTTTGTAAAATGCGGACTCCTTGTCTTCGTGCCCACCAGGGTACTCAAGTTATTCAGGTAATGTTCGAACAGTCTACTACTCTTTGAAGGATGCTTGCTAGAGGCGCTGCCCTTTAGCTGCAAAGTATGGCAGCTCAGCATATAAGTTTGGTCAGTTGTCAAGGGAGAAGAGCTCCATTTTTGGTATCTGAAAAAGCAAACAAAAAGAAACAATCAATATTTCAACAGTTTTCAATAGAAATAGATTTGCTGATGAATTTGAATTGATACTGCTGTTCAGTTTTTCCTAGGAGTTTTAGCATTGCTCATGGCTATTTTTTGTGTTCAGTCCTGTATATGTACCTGTGTTCATTGCCGCTGAGGTGCTCTTGAAATGTTTGAAGAAAGGGAGTATTGACTCAGGCAGAATGTAAAATAGGTTTAGTGCTATTTCAGCTTCCTATACCTGTTTTATGTGGAAGTAATCATTCAGTTATTAATTCATAACTTGGTTCTTTATATACCCCACCAAAACAATAGATAAATATTAATCATAAATCCAGTAGCTTTGTGCCATGTAGAGTTTTTTCCCTACAGTTTACCCATTGTTATGTAGGATACACTGTTGCCTTTGTATCATTTTATCCTATTAAAATTTGCTCTTCTAAAATACATTTTTAAAGGATTGTCAACAAAATAAGTACTAGACTCACTCTGTTTAAATCTGTGATGAGGACATGTATTGCTCTCGTGTTAATGTAGGATTTAATTTGACATGCTTCACTTTGTGCCAAGTCAGAGCAAATCACTGTCTTGTTCCATGCTAATCTGTCCTGGGCTTTTTATTGCTGATGTACCAAAATCCCTCATTCTAAGGCAAAAAATAAAAGGGGAGGGAGGAGGGCAGCAACAGTAAAAGAAATATTTGATCCAAACAATGTGAGCAACTTCCAAAAGAATGACACAGATAAAACGGTGGGTGTATACTACAGGCCACCTGACCAGGAGGAGGAGGTTGATGAGGCCTTCTACAGGCAGCTGCAAGCAGCCTCACAGTCACAGGCTCTGGTTCTCATGGGGGACTTCAACCACCCT
>Ga0065711_1030805_pt1 | contig 31381 bp, 20 predicted proteins | sample Hoacrofraction12_FD_59098 | JGI IMG/M metagenome (GOLD analysis project Ga0065711, IMG submission 59098) | Hoatzin crop microbial communities from Cojedes, Venezuela - Epithelial fraction 12 v2 (version 2) | ecosystem: Host-associated > Birds > Digestive system > Esophagus > Crop | place... | reverse complement strand
AATGGGCACAAACTGAGGCACAGGAAGTTCTGTCTGAACATGAGGAAGAACTTCTTCCCTCTGAGGGTGATGGAGCACTGGAACAGGCTGCCCAGGGAGGTTGTGGAGTCTCCTTCTCTGGAGACATTCAACACCCGCCTGGACAAGGTCCTGTGCAGCCTGCTGTAGGTGACCCTGCTTCCGCAGGAGGGTTGGACTAGATGACCCACAGAGGTCCCTTCCAACTCCTACTATTCTGTGATTCTGTGATTCTGTGATTCTGTGTGACTTTACAATGCTATTTGCAGGCTTAATTTGCCTCCATTTTATACATAATTATTTATGTTTTTCCAAGCCAGCAAGTTGAATGTGCACAAAAGGTTCTCTGCACTTTGGTGAAACTTCTGAGAGCTGAATGTCAGTGCTGGTGGATGTCTGCAGAGTTCAACTTTCAGCCTTAGCTCTTTAAAACCACTTCTGTCTTTCACCAGTGAAGTCAGGCAGAGGAGATGGTTTAAAATACTCATAGTTCTAATCTTGAGAATTCTTCTGTTTTTCTTCTCTCTCCATCTAATTGACAATAATTTTGCCAAAGAGCATGTGTACAGACAGGTGAATAAACACATGTGCACAGACAAGGACACACAGATCAGTTTTAACACTGCAGTCATTCTTCTTTTCAAAGTAATTTACTGTAAAACAAACAAACAAACTACAGTTGACCTGGTAAACATAACTTTCCTTTTTACTGGCATTTAAGTAGTTTAGACAGGGTCCATAACTCAAAATGTCTCTTTCTCAGCAGCTATTTGGAAAATAAAAAAAAAGATAAAAGTAGAGTTTAAATTCTGTTCATATGTCTGTACCTACAGTGGCAGAACAATTATTAAATATCAAAAAGATGGTGGTAGTTGTACTAGTTTCCATGCAGTGTGAATTTAGGGCAGGGATTTATCACAATATTATTAAAGAATGCTGACAGGGCGTTGTTAATTTATCATCTGTACAATTCTCCTGCAGCAGGTTGGCTATTAAACACACTGCTCATGGAAGTGGGTTAAACATGCAAATCAGCTCAGTACAGGTGTTACATTGTTCCTTTCCTCCAACTCACCTAATGGAGATATATTCTGTACTCCGTACAGGGCTGTCTAAAGATTTAATTCCATAAAGAGTCTACTTATTATCAACACTTTTTTTTTTTTTGAAATGGAGGATAATGCAACAAACCCTATCAAGCATAGCATGCGTATGGGAAAATGATAAAAAGATACTTTTAAAATAAGTGCCACATAAGCAATTAGTTTAATACATTAATCAGAAGAGAATTAAAATATACATGATCAAGCCCTCCTCATTCTGCTAACTCAGCTTCACTGGATGTAAGTGCACCATGGCACAACTGTAACAGCATCAAATCTGGTCTCCTAAATGTTGCAGTCTCCTGGGATGTGCTGGATGTATCTGTGAATCCCCTCAAAGTATTGTTTTCTCCAACCTGTAAGCTATTACAGGGTAAGGATCTACTTGCAAAGGAAAAGGCAGGTCCCAGCCATTCACTCCAGAAAATTCACTTCAGGGACAGAATCTAGGTTTAGATCTTGGGCGCAAAAATGCATTTTCCCTCAGCCAGGAAATGAGGTTTCAGGGTTGCCTAGACATGTTTCTTGCACAGTACTTCCAAACTGTTTAATTTTAGACAGTTGTGTGTGTTTGTGTGTGTGTTTGTGTATTCGGTGAGGGGAGCTAAATGTCATTCTGATGTAACTCATTCACTGTAGAGGAAGCCTAGCTGCTCATTTGCTGTACTTGGTATAGCCCTTGAGCTCCTATGTTATGTCCTAAAAACAGTGTCTGAAGAAAATAAACCAAGTGTTGCCATAAAAATGACCAGTATTAGATATGGCTTCACTGTGGGAATAAGCACAGGAAGTTCCAAAAGTTTGTATAACTTTCTCTTTTATATGAAAGGAAAGCTAGGAGATCAAACTTTATTCAACAAATGACTTAGCCATGAACAGCCTAGAGCTTTGCAAGAAATAATTTTTCAAACAAGGGCTTTTGCTTTTTTGGACAGTACTTGAAAGAATGCTGCCGACAACATACTCAGATGAATGAGGGCAGAGAGGTTAAACAAAGACACTTGATTCAGGACAGGAGAGAAAAGGTAAATCCAGGCTGTAGCCAGCATTAACTTACTGTTCCAGTACTCTTCCTATTGCATTTTATTAATACTACTAATATTTTAGGCATCATTTAAAAGGTGGAGTTGCTGCAGAGACCAGAAAGATGTTTGAAAAAAAATGTCTGATTTGTTTTGTTCTTTTCCTCATGGATATGAGAATAACATCTTCATGAATATTATGTGGTTCTGCAAACAAGAAGGGGGTCGTGTGCCAGGATGTAAGAATACAGTCTGTGATGGATATGAGGAATAAAGAGTAGATCTGATATTGCTGGAGGCAGGAAAGCAATTTGGGTGTCAAAAGCAGAGGAACAAAGATTTTCACATGTTCAACAGTCACATGTAATAGGTGAACCAGATGGTGTTGAAGGATTATATTTCACATATTTAATAAACTTTCAGCTTGCTCATCATAAGTTCTTATTAACAATGCAACATGTCTCAGTAATATTTTTCGAAGTATTAAGCTCATTGCTGCTCCTAAATTTCCAGTTTACTGAAAATCTAATTCCTCCCTGCCGCTAAAACTGAAGAAGTTGTATTTTTTCCTCTTCTAAAAAACAAACAAAAAAATCTCATTTGTAGCTTTGCTAGTGAAGAAAGACTGCTGTAATTACTTGTGATCATAGTGATGTAAAAGCGTCCTGCTGTTAGTTGAGACTGGGCTAGCAGTCTCCAAAGTGTTTCCAGAGCCTTCAGGAGAAGAAATACTTTGCAGACATACAATTACTCATTATTAATTTTGTTAAATATATTTCAGTCTTGCCTATTAGGTTTTCTTAGTGACAGGCTAATTAAACAACAAATTCTCTTAAACAAAACTTTCTACCTATTTAAGATGCATCAGAAATTAACTTCAGCTGCAAACAGTTTTCACAGGAGGTGTCTCAGCCATTAAATATCATGCAATCTTTATTTTAACAGGGAGAAACCTCAGGTTGAAAAGATAAAGAAGATTCCATAAAGTAACCACAAACCCCACATTTGTTCCACAAAAATAAAATATTGATGGGGGTGTAGTATTTGCATGCATTTTGAAACCGGTTTTCCTTGGGATCTGCTTTTAAGCTGGGGCTTCTCTGCTTGTCCCCCTCCTGAGCTCTGCCGCAGATGCTGCACAGCAATGCCCATGACAGGCCATGTCTTCTGCTGATGTGGAACGTGAACCCCACCCGTGGGCCAATGTCTCAGCCCAGCCTTGTACCATCCCCAAGCCCCAGGGAGGCACCCGATGCCTGGGGCTGGGGCTTCCCCAGTGCCCGCCAGTTGCACTGCTCCTGGATGGGAGGTGGGATGGGCCATGCCCTGACCCCCTGGGGAGCCTCCACCGCCCCCTGCAACCAACCTCAGGGAGTCTCTGGCCCCCGCTGTGCCCTGGCATAAGTCATAAAGCTGAATACAGATATCTGTGTTTTATGCTGCTATGAGCTTCTGGAGTATTAGTCTCATCCTCATGTAGACAGCTAAAGTAAGTCAGAAGAAGTGTATCAGAAGAGCTGTACCCCAAAAGAGCCCATTTTCCCCAGACACCCACAAAGGGAGCCTAACTTCGTCTACAGGCAGAAATCTAAATTCAAGTCTCCCCAGTTCAACAAAGATGAGGAACTACTGGAAAGAGTCCAAAGGAGGGCTACAAATATGATTAGGGGACTGGAGCATCTCTCCTATGAGGAAAGGCTGAGGGTTCTGGGCTTGTTTCACCTGGAACAGGCTGCCCAGAGAGGTTGTGGAGTCTCCTTCTCTGGAGATATTCAAAACCCACCTGGACGAGGTCCTGTGCAACCTGCTCTAGGTAACCCTGCTTTGGCAGGGAGGCTAGACTAGATGATCCACAGAGGTCCCTTCCAACCCCTACCGCTCTGTGATTCTGTGAAGTGTTGTAAATCCCATTCTCCATGTTTACCTGGTATGTGCAACTGCAACACGTGGTATAGTATATCCTAGCTCGCAGGATCATGTTGCCAGAATGCAACACCTGTGAATTAAGCAAACCGACAGATCGCATTCATAGAAAGGGAACTGTCTAACTCAAATCACTGAAATCTCCAAGGTTACATTTATACACACATATATATATATATGGAAGTTTTGGTTGTACTTCTTCTTTTGGAAGGAGACTAGATGTTACACTACTTGTGAAAAACATCATAGCATCTTTATAAGCATAAGTGATGAAAACCTCAACTTCACGTGTCATCATTTTTCTCATTTATCTTAAGCCAAATTACTTATGATTTGGGTTTTACGTGGTGTGCCTTCAACTGCAAGAAATCAAGGGCAATGTCTGCTGCAGAAATATTTCTAAAGTTTCTGTGGAGAGCGGGACATACCTTATACGAGTTGCTTAAATTTGCTCTTCCTGTTGTTGCCAGGCTTCTTTCCCTGGAGGTATATATATCTCATATGGGTTTGTGTTTAACATAGAGAGAATTGACACCAGTGTCTGCAATAATCCAAGGACAATTGTAAAAATACCACAAGAGAAAAGCACAAGAAGATCACATTGTATAGTATGCTTACTTAAATACTCCTACAGTACTTACTTCAACTAAACAGACTGATTCCCTTTATTTTAAAAGTGTAATACACACCAGATAGAAGCCAGACATCACAAGCTCAGAAACAGGTCAAAGAAAACAGCGCTGCTTTACACAATAACAGCCTAAAGGCAGAATTTCTGTCTCATAAAAGAAAGTGGCAGAATTTTACAGTGTGAGGTCTTGTTTACTTTCCATGAGAAATAACTTCATGTAACGAGTTTATGTGAGTAATATGTCAGAGGGTTATAATGGGAAAATACATTCAGAAACAGTCCAAAATAGGTCAGAGCTGATTATGAATGGCATTGTTCTAAAACATAACAACTATTTAAACCCCTTCTCACAAAATCTTATGTAACTGCCATTGTCACTTTGTCATATTTCTTACATTTTAGTCGAAATGAAGATTCATATTTGAATTTACAGAGTACAAGTAAGCTTGAACAATTATTCAGAGATACAGTCCACAGGCTACTTGCAGCCAGCAAGAGCTTGGCTATCTTGCCACCAACTCTGCCTCCAAAGCTCACAAATCTTTGGGGTGGTCAAAAGTCTACCCACTTGATATTCAGAGACCATTTGTGGCAGATTAGATCCCTGATGTAAGTTTTGACATGGACATGTCAAAGATTAAGGGTATCGCTAGAGCTATTCTAGCTGGAAAATGTCCTAAAGCAGCTGAGAGCTTTGTCTTTTTCCTCAAAATTGATAACAAAAGACATAAAAAGCCTGTAAATTTGCTCACAGAATAGAAATGGTAAAGGAGAAAGAAGTTACACATGCTGATATTTTGGTTTTGTTGAAGAAGTTAGTGTTCTTTAAATACTTTCCAGCTGACATCTTCGTTACTTGTCATCTTAGCGAAAAATGTCAGAAATTCCCTGAAGCACTGTGGAATACATAAACTTTGAAGCATAGCTCTAAACTCTCCATTCACACAAAGGATCATGGGATTTTAATGACCCAAATGGGTCAGTACCTTTGATTCATAGATCACCTAGTGGGTTCCTTAGCCCGTGCTTGTTTACCTTTACTATTATTTGGCTATACAGAGCGTATTAGTGCCCATTATTCTTCATTTTAGGAGCTCAAAAAGAAAGGAAGTGCAAGGCTCTTATTTCAATCACACCAACAATTACTGAAGATGTGAAACCCAGCACTTGTAATGTATAATGCTCAACCAAGCTGAACAACAGATAAAGGCTAGGAAGAAATAACTGGGAAAATTGCCAATCATTTTGAGCACTGGCTGAAGTTTCTCTTACCATCTTCATGGGACTGATCCAATATTAACATTTCTTGTGTTCTTCAAAAGATAATGTTTATCCTTTGGGCACAAACTGAAGCACAGGAAGTTCCGTCTGAACATGAGGAAGAATTTCTTTCCTCTGAGGGTGACGGAGCACTGGAACAGGCTGCCCAGGGAGGTTGTGGAGTCTCCTTCTCTGGAGATATTCAAGACCCACCTGGACAAGGTCCTCTAAAGCCTACTGCAGGTGACCCTGCTTCGGCAGGAGGGTTGGACTAGATGACCCACAGAGGTCCCTTCCAACCCCTACCATTCTGATTCTGTGATTCCGTGATTCTTTACCTCGTGGCCAAATCTCATTCAGCAATTGAAGCAGTGAAGTGGTAATTAGATACAATTAACATAGTAACCCCAAAAACCCTGAGTGGAAATAAAGCATAAACACTCTACAGTTTTATGATAAAAAGGCAGAGAAAGAGCATGCAGGCCATGTGTATAGTAAGATAGCAGGTGCATGAACCACCCAAGAGGAGAATGGGAAGAGCCTTATAATCCTGACGGAGCACTGGCTGATGACACCTTTCCAAGCACTGCAACATCGCTCTGCAAAGACACAGTGTCTAAAATCATAGTGTTTGCTCTGCGTCATGTAACAGAGTGCAAACATCACCCTGGGAGAATGGTCAGCACACACACCTTTGGCTTTTCGATGGCCTTTCCACACTAGTTCTGCCCTGTCTGTGGTTTGGACTTGTTTCCTCTAAAGTACTTGCCTCTGAGTTAACCCTGGGTGAACAAGGTCTGCCCGGAGGTTGGCTGGCTGTGCTGTGTGCAGAGAGGTGGGACTCACAGTTACATAGGTTCTAGCATGTGTGCTGACAGGTATTCCAGAAGCCCATCACAACAAATCTATTTTGCTGTGTCAAGTGCCAGAGTATCTTTTGCCTTTTTCACGCCACCGTGCTGTCTTTCTGACGCAAACAGAAGTATGATGAAGTACAAACTGGCACATGGTAATAAAGTGACCAAACTTTCTCAGAGGGTGGAATTTGTGTGCTTGCAGTGACGGGTATGCAGTGCATCTTCAGCTGCCATCAGTATCCCAGCAAAATTGGTTTGCTATCTGGGGAGCGGGCACACGTCCATCAGCTCGGCAGATGCATATGCTTCCATTGCCATGTAGCACACCATGTAAAATAAACGTGACCTTCCAACCTGGGAGGTCTGACTGTCAGTTCATCTTGAATTCCAGTATTCAAAGGATGTAATCATGTGACTGACAGACTTCTGAAGAGAGGTACACCAAGTTTATTTGAAGCTTGTGAGCCAGGATGGGAAGCGTAATAGTGAGGATGTTAATTCCTCATTAGCTTTTCATCAAAAGCCCTACAGAATATTTTAAAAATTGGTGATATTGGTAACTGAGCTTTGTCATTGTCAGTGCTCTTAACTTACTACAAAAGTACAAAACTTTTCCTATGTATGCTGAAATGCCAGAAGCAATTGCCATGAGTACTCATAGAAATTATAATACAGTTTTAGTATTTTTCTTTGAAACAATCTAATAGAAGGGGACATGGCAGAAAATAGCATAATAGCTGCTAAACATTGTAAAAATCATCTCCTATTCTGCTTTAATTCAAGCACTTCATTTTGCTTTTACACTTATCAGTCACTAGTGGAAATAAAATGTGGTTTAAGTTCAGCACAGTTAATTTGAAGTGCTGCACACTTTTGCTTCACTTTACTCTCTTTACCTTCCCCTGAATACAGCTCAGTATTTATATTAGTTTCTCAGTTAAATATTTACAGAGACATGAATCCATCCAAAGGAAAATAAAAAATTCAGAATGTCAGAAGATTTATTTCTATAAATACCTGAATAGCACAGAAGCTAGGGCTCCCACAGCAAAATTTCCTCAAATGAAGGCAGCATTTTTCTTATAGTTTTGACAAAGGTGTCAAAAGTCCTGTTTTTTGTCACCTCAAACCAGCTGGTTTTCTTACCCTTGCAGGGTGTGGTGCGGAGAGTGATGAGCGACTTTGCAGACTAAAGCACCTGCCGCGATGAGTCACTACTTACAGCAGTCTGTGTTTTGCAGCACAACAAAGAAAGTTTGTTCAACATTATAATTCCAGCAAAGTTTAAAGAAGTATCATTCTCAGGATTTATGTTGCTTTGACATAGCACTAAAAGCATGCAGAAAGGTAAGAACATTTATCCAAAGGTTACAATCTGCCACTGACATAAAATTTAGAACAAAAATTAAAGCCATTTAAAATTAGGAGGCCAGTGACAATGTTTTGGGTTGAATGACTGTAAGGAATCCTGAGACTAAATTTTTTTGTGCTGGGGTAAAATGCACTTTAAAAGATAGGTCCTTCTAATCATACTACAGAGAACTACATACTGAAAAAAGGAATTAACATAGGCTAAGCTGTATACTCAGCTGAACCGATTAAATACTAACATTTTCACTAAAATTAAATTCTGGCATACTTTTATTTTCCCTGACTATGGAGATTGGCTTTGAAAATCAGAGCTCACAGTTTCCAAGATCCCATTGAGTAAATGCACAATAAATTAAAAAATTCTTCGAAAAAGTAGTTAAATAGTGTTGTCCAGAGTTGTACAAAAAACTGCTACTTCGTGAGAGATGACTCTGTGTCACAAATGTTATTGCCATGGTTATTCCTCCTGATTTGTGACTGGTACTCCCTTATCCTGTTCCCTGGTAATATGGTTAGTGTAAAGAAAGTGACTTTATAAAGCAAATGGCCACTCTGTGACTGAGCTGGTCACGTATCAGTCCCCCTCCCCCTCCTCATCAGGCTCTGAAGGTCCTGAGTACCAGACAGATTTCTTCTATCCCTCCTTATTGACCTCAAGGTTCTTGGGTGTCAGGCTGACTTCTTTCCTCCTCACCAGCCTTGAAGGTTCCAGGCACCTGGCCAACCAAGTTGAGATGACCCCGTCACAGAAGAGGGAAGGGTAACAGCACTCAGAGCACTGTCTATAAAATTTAGCTGTTACAACTCCTAAGTTGTACTTGGACTGGCACTGCTGCTGGACAGCAAAACCTATGATCCCCAAGGGATCAGGGACGCCTCCACCATCATTTGTTTCCTCCTAAAACTGAGCAAGTGACACATATTCTTTTACCTGTTTTTGAGTCTAGATTATGATTGTTATATTGATATGGCAAGCCAAGTATTAAGATTTGACCCACTCTGCAGAAGGTCTAGGTGACTCGGAACCATAAACTAAACTATACTACAAAATTCTTCTGTGTGACACTATTTATAAAATTGTGCCACACTGATTCTGCTTGTAAGAATCCTGTGCTACCCTGATCATAAAATTTGATGCTATACTAATCATAACAGTCTGTTAAAAAAATAAAGCTTTCATTGTAAGTAAAACTCAGTGTCATCATCATTCTGCTGAGGCTGTCCAAAAGAATCTGTCTGTCCCCATAGTGTCAAGTGACATGATTCTATATACAGACATTAATAATTTCATTTTTTTAGATTTTAATGGGTTAGAAAGTAACTGGGAAAGCATGATATGAGAGGGATACCTAAGATCCAATCTGTTAAATCCCAAATTTGTATTCTGTCAGCATTGGAGAGGTTCAAGTGTAAAACAAGTAACAAGTAGACACAATCTAAAAGTATGTATCAAAGGAAACTGTTCTCTTCCTTGAACTCAAAAAATTCATTGCATGTTTTCAATGCAATTTCAATTTAATTCAGTACATGTTCTCTGTTGCATTCTACAATAAGCAAACTTTACATTGCATTAGAAAGTCTAATCCTAATCTGAAAAGAGGAAATACCTCATATGGCCAAAACTCAGGAATTTTATGTCTGCTACTTGTTGACTATGCAGAGAAAAAAATCAAGGGCAGAAATTCTACACAGAAGAAAATAAATGTTTTTATATTTAGATAAATAAGACAAAAAGTTGGTTAAACTTGTGACTGGTGCAGTGGTTTCCAAATCAATTTTGTAAAAAATGACCATGATGACCCCTAACACATGGAAAATAAAGAAACTTTAGGAAGTATTTCAGTATCTGCAACAACAAAAAGTATGCAATATACATGACAACACACAGTAACTATGCTGCCTATACAATAATTTCAAATTTTAAAATAAAGGTGTACTGTGTTTCCTTAGAAAGATCAAAGAGTCTGAGTACTACAAAAGTAGATCACAATTGTCTCACTATTATTTTGTCACTTTTCCAATCGTATTTGTTATATCCACATCTTGTATCTTCTCTCTAAAGTATAAGGTCTCTAAAGAATTAATCGAATGAGGAATTGGTGCAGATCCTGCTCTAATTGGACAGGGGTCTTTTGTCACTATCCCAATGCAAATCAGTGTCAGATACAGAAATTATCCTCTCTGAATGATTAGTATTTATACAACAATCTAGATGACAGGTTCTGCCTTGAACTCACACAGGTACCCAGGTAGAATGAGAAAAAACTCAAAGCCCAAATAGACACTGATGCTCAGTAGTGCCCTCAAATTGGGCTAATGACAAAATTTACTGCCTCTCTAGGCAACTTTTTGGCAAGCGTGGCTGTCCCATGTCAGAGAGCATTCTTGCTGAGGGATCATGAGGTGTGGCCAGATCCCTGCTTCCTTTTGCTCATTTCATCCATGTCTGTGGTAATGTCAAAAACTGAGGCAGGAAAAGAGCCATTCCAAAGCTCACAGCAGGGTGGTTAAAGTTTATGGGAAGCCTGAACTCAACTTTGCATAGAATATGTAGAAATAAAAGCACATATTCTTGGTAGCAGGCTTTGGGAGGGTAACTTCAGGTGGGTTATCATGCAGCCATGGCCTGTCAGCTTAGGAGAAACCTTCCACTGTGTCTGGTGCACCTGGGGAATTGAAAATCACAACAGAGCCTGGGCTACTACTGGGAGAGAGGTGTCTCAAATACATGAGTCCTTATTCAGGTTTTATTCAGTGCAAAAAGCAGACAGCTTATGGTTTCAGGACTTCATTCCTTACAATGAGGCTGTATAGTAATGAAATGCAATTTCAAAGCTGTTCGGCAGATGAGTTTCTTATACAGTACTTTTCTAAGATACATATTTAGAGTGAGAGAAATGAAAGGTGACAGCATGCACACAGATATCCTGCCACTTTTGTTGACTATTTTATCAGAGATTTCAAATAGACTAGGTAAATAAACACCAGCTGACTGCAAGCGTTTGTGAGCACGTTTTCCAGACCAGACAATTTGCAAAACATATTCACAAGAAATCATGAAGTCCACACCCAGAGCAGACTACAGGGTCTCACCATTACTTTCTTTAGTTTTTAGCCAAATGAATGAAAATGTCTCATTTTCATTCTGATTTACACAGAAAATACTTTGTGTGAAACAATATCCTTATTTCTTGGCAGCTAGATCTTATTTCAGTATATGAGAGGGAACGACCTCCTAATTTTCAGTTTGTTTGGTCTTTCAGAGACCTATTGTTGGAGTATTACAGACAAACGTGTAATGTCACTTCTGGCTCTGCACCTTCTCTCAAGTTATTTGGTCTTTGGGATTAAGAGCTAAGGACAATTCCTTAGTGGGAGTTGTCCTTTGAACAAGCCAATGAGAGCTAAATTCTTTGGGGTTTTTATCTATTTCATACAAACTAGTTAAACTAGCTATGGAAAAGATTTATGGTCAGTTCTCAAGTTATAATATTAAGAAGCAATCAATCAAATTTAAACATCATCTGAAGAGAAAAACAGATATAGTATAATCTCAAACCTCAATGTTGTCATGACAGCACAAGAGGAAAGGTACTGAAGTAAGAACAGTAAACACAGTTTCATCAGTGGACCAGTTATTAGAAACTGCTGAATTAAACTGGGTGGAAGGAAACCCAAGTTTTTCCAGAGAAAGGTTTCCAGAATATGGAGATCAACAGGCTTCTGAAAAAATGGAGAATTTACAAGTGGAGTAACTTCACTTCCTAGTGAGTTGGATTTCATATCCTTAAAAAGTGAGAGGGACTGGATATTTACGAATATTTATGTTGAAACAGCGTAGTAAAATGAATCCGTTTCTTCCCAGTTTGAAATTACATTTGCTGCAGTATGCAGTGTTGGAAGTAATATCAACCGGCTTACCAAGACTACAGAAATGAAGATGAGACTTCTTCACACTTACTTATACTGACCTTTAATTTTAAACCTATTCCCTTGTTCGTGTTAATTCCTTTGGAGTACATTGTGACACCGTTAGTGACAGAATGAAACCTTTACTCCATTTACTGAGTAAAAGTCCAATATTGTTTATTTCTTGCCCACAACATAGACAGGAGGAAGAGTGAGGGCACTCACACTATAGGCTTTTATCCGTTTAATGCATAATGTATTCTTGTTGTAGTAGCACTCGAAGGTCCTACTGAAGTTTCAGAAATTTAATACACTGGGTAGATTGTTCATGGATTTATTACGTAATTTAAAAAGCAAAGTCTAAACTGCATTACGCATTGAATTAGACAAAAGTTTCCCATGAGTTCTTTGGATAATCCTCATCTGTCAATCTTGTAAACACATGCTCGTTTACTGGTTGAAAGTGATTTTAATACAGCTTTTTAAAGTTCTTAATGTATTTTATATTTGTCATATTTTAAAAAAAAGTGGCTAAATACATCTATATTCCTTTTTAATTTGAGATCACATCAAAGAAAATAGGATTTATAAAAGCAAGCTTATTTCTGTTGTCCTGAGTGCAGGAACACGTAATTATTTAATCATATGACACACTTCAACCTAAAAAGTTTCTGCCCATTGGCTAAGCCCTTATAAATGATTAGTTTTAGCCTACTTTGTCTGGGACGCAAAACATACACGTTTTAAATATATGCACTGTGGGTCAACATGACAGTCTTTTTCTCGTGATTAAAGTATGCATAGATGGAAGGCTGTGACTTTTCTATGCATTTTTTTTTTTTGCACTTCTAAAAATTGCACAGACCATAGGCCAAAGTGGTAAGGGCTGAGCAACTTCGATTTTAGCAACTCAATGGATTCACTTCCTGAATAAAGTTATCCTGTATAAGTTTCATATGAGTCAAAAACATTATGCAACCTTAGAATGGAAAGCCTTAAGCCTACTGATGAATTCCATCAATAAAAGCAGGATTGAAGGTTATATAGATTTGCAGTATTGAATAGCTAGCATTACTAGAGCTTTTCAAATTTTAAGAGCACTTTAGTTTTGAAGATTGAAATGCTCATAATAATGTGAAGTGCTCTCATAATTTTAAATCACTCTGTACTGCAAATCCCCAAATTCTTATTACTGCTACATTTCAGCTGCTCATTTATTATAATCAACATATTGGTTTGGAAAAGTGTTGCACTGCCTTTTTTACCAAGGCTCAAATCCTCATCCTAAATATGTGGTGAAATTAGCTGTACCTTATGAATGATGCCTTTAAAAACGCAGAACCAACAGACCAACAAACCAAACCACCTGACAACTTTGATAAAAGCTTATTATATCAGCTGCAGTAAAAACACAGAAAAGCTGCTTTAAGTAAATTTGTCATTTTTTTTTTAATAGGGAAATTAAACAAACTAGAACACAGTTGACTTTTGGTAAAATTCTCCTTTTACTTATTAATACAAATATTTTAGGGAGCAATCTACTGTCAAGTAGCTAATTAACTACTTTCTCAACTGAAAAAAAGTATGTGAAATGACAGTGAGAAATGCACAAGCATGGCAAGCACCACAGTTTACAGAGAAACCACATAAAGCACTGCTAGAAACCTGTTCCTTTTCTCCATACCTCATCACAGAATCAAAGAATTGTTGAAGTTGGAAGGGACCTTTTGAAATCAACAAGTCAATCCTCCCTGTTTAAGCAGGATCAGCTACAGCAAGTTGTACAGGGCCATATCCAGTCAGGTTTTGAATATCTCCAAGAATGAAAACTCCACAATGTCTCTGGGGAAACTGTTTCAACGTTTGACCACCTTCACAGTTGTAGAAGACTGCTACAAACTGGTTTTGTCTCGACATTGTCATTGTCATCTCTTGCTGGCCTCTGGAAAGAAGCCGCCACAACGACCTGCAGGAAAGCGCTTGCACACAGAGTAGCCCGTGGATGGGCAAGAACGGACTTGTCTAAGCGGGCAGCACACATAGCAGGAATTGCATGCATGCTGACATGCTCTGTGCATGCGCAAATGCCCCTATAAAAGGGCAGCACGTGGTCCTCGCCTCTCTCTTGCTCTCCTCCTCGCCGGCCTCTTGCTCTCCTGCTCACCCCCTGGCTGCTGGGCTCTACTCTCGCCGGGGCTCCACGCCTGCACAGAGACTGAGCCGACTGGACATCGTTGGATATCGTCAAATCCGTGGTGGTGGTAACTGATCCTCTCCCCCCCGCACTTCTTTTCCTTGGCTGGTGGGGTTTTTCCGACTTTACCCTTTTTTTTTTTCCTGTCTCGTCTTCTCCCCTCCCCCTCCCCGTCCCGCACTGCCATCCCCACCAGACCTCTGATTCCCGGTTCACCGAAAATAAAGTTTACAAGGTGGCACGGCATATGACTGCGTTTGCATCTTAATCTCATCTCCTGGGATCGCATCGAAACCTCCCCGATATCGGATCGGGACAACAGTAAAAAAGTATTTTTTGCTTTTCATGTTTTTTGGTTTGTGCCCATTAGCTCTTTTCCTGTCAGTGGGCACTACTGAGAAGGGTCTGTCTGTATTCATCTTAATTCCCTTTCAACAGGCACTTATACGCATTGACAAGATACCTCTGAGCCTTGCCTTCTCCAGGCTGAACAGTCCCAGCTCTCTGAAGGTCTTCTCACGTGAAAGAAGCTCTAGTCCCTTCATTGTTTTCATCATCCTTCACTGGACTCCAATTAGTAGTTCCATATCTTTCTTGTACTGGACAATGCAGAATGGGACACAAGACTTCAGACGATGCCAGACCAGTGCCAAGTAGAGGAAAGGATCACCTCTGTCAGCCTGCTGGCCACACTCTTCCTAATGCAGCCTAGGATGCTTTTGGCCTTGTTAGCTGCAAGGATGCATTACTGGCTCGTGTTCAACCTGGTGTCCACCAGGACACGCAGGTCCATTTTTACTAAGCTGCTTTCCAGCTTGTCATCCCCCAGCATGTACTGGTGCCTGGGATTGTTCCTCCCCAGGTGCAGGACTGTGCATTTCCCCTTGCTGAACTTCATGAGGTTCTTGTGAGCCCAGTCCTCTGGGCTGTTCTTATCTGTCTGAATGGCAGCACAGCCATCTTGTGTATCAACCACTCCTCACAGTTTTGGATAGTCTGTGAACTACTGAGGGTCCACTTTGCCCTGTCCTCCAGTCATTAACAAAGAATTTAAGTAGAAATGACCTCAATATCAACACTTCCATTTGTAAGTATCACGTGCCGCAGAGCACCTTTCATTGTTATCTTCTTGATCACCTGCGTGAGGAAGCCATCAATGCTCTTCAGAAATCTCCTAGACTGCTTGCGCCTTGCTGTGTTGTTCTTCCAGGTTAAAATGTGATTAAATTTCCCCATGAGGGTCAGGGCCTGTGAACTGGAGGCTTCTCCCAGTTGTCTGAAGAAGGCCTGACATACTTCTTCTTGATCAGGTAGTCTGTAGGACATACCCACTACAACAGCAGCCATATTGCTCTGCCCACTAATCTTGACCCGTAAATTCTCCACTGACTCCTGACCCATCCCAGGGCAGAGTCCCCTGCATTCCTGCTGCTCTCTCACAAAAAGTGCAGCATGCTCCCCTTGTCACTTTCCCAGCTTGTCCTTCCTAAAGAGCTTGTATCCATCCATTGGAGCACTCTAGCTGTGTGAGCTATCCCACCATGTCTCTGTGATCCCTGTGAAGTCATAGCCTTGTAACTGCACACAGACTTCTCATTCCTCCTGATTGTTCCCCAGGAATGCCTATCTGGGTCACAGTTCACATAATGATAACACCGAAACTTGGGCTTATCTTTACATACCCCTTGGACACCAGCTTTTTAGAAGGCTTTGTCTTCAAATATTGCCCCTTGCCCATGGTACTTAGCTTAGGGACTCCTAGTGGATCGGCACTGAGGTAAAGAATAGCTGCAATTACGTCTTTGAATCTAAGAAGACTGATGATGTCTTTTAAAAGTTTGACAGTATAAATTATAACTAATATGTAATGGCTGACACTCTGCAGTGGCTTAAAGTGTTGTTGAATGATTAATGCCACAATTTCATGTTGACCTGTCAATTTAAAATGCAATCATGGCAGAGATGCTGTAAAGCAAGTCTTATTATTTCTAGAAGAGAATGCAAGGGAGACCATGTAATTGCTTGCCAAATTTTGCCAATCACTTGTCAGTGGATGTTTTCTTCCATAGCTTTAAACTGTAAGAGGAAGCAGTGTGTGTCACATAGCAGAAACTATTAATGACTGACTCCAGAGGGCCAGTAAAGCACACCTTAGCATAACACACAAGGATGGGTCCATAGGGATGACAAACTCCTCTAGCCACTGAGGTCTAAAGCAAGGTGCTAACCTTATATGCCAATATAACCTTATATTCAGCAGTGGCCTGGGTGGTTGTACCTGCACTCGTTTCCTTGAGTTGTCAGAAAGCCAATAAAGCTCTGAAAAATACATTTGACTTGGTCTGGGGTAATGATTATTTGGCACGGTAACACTGACTGTAAGCACTTTCTGTTTCCTCCCTTGAAATTTGAAATTTACCTTATATTTGGAGCTGCCTGACGTTCATGCCAGTGCAGTGTCTTCATATGAGCTGTCTTTGTTGCACTCAACGCCAGTGAACTAACCTCTTGAAGTTAATCTGAAGACAGGGTTTTGTCTCTGGATTTAGAGTGGTAAATAAATGTGACCATGGTTGAATGGTTAAAGGAATACCCTGTAAATAAAGATAAGAAACACTTACAAATAAGGTAGTTTTTTTCTATTTTTCTGATGTTTTAAAAGATGAAACTCTGAATGACTAGCACTGTTCCTTTTGAGTTTTATCCCAAGAAGAATTGACCATGGGGATTTGTATTTGCATTTGCTACAGTGAGAGACAGGTAGATGCTTCTGGCAACATCCACTGTTGAGAATGCACTTCTGTTGGTGTGCCCGCCCAGAGGGATGACAAGTGCTGCTGTGTTACTGCAGTCTCCCACTGTCCTTTGCTCCTAGGCCTTTGCTGATCTCACATGGCCTCACTTAAGGTTTCATCTGAGCGATAAGGTCTCACTTGAGGAATATGCTCATGTGGTCCTGAACCACAGCTTGAAAACTCACTGGATGTATGTTATATCACTGAAGACATCTGTTTGTTTGCAAGAAGGCAATTTTTTTTTCTGGGAAATTATTATACTGTGTTTTCTTTGTGTGATTAATAATAAGGGACAGTGTAATCCTACATATCATAACCGAGGTACTTGCTGAAACAGGAAACAAGAAGTGTGCCGTCGATGAGATTCCTTCTACTTATGAATGCACAGCATATAGCACTGAATATGTAACCCTTGAGCACTCCAGACTTTCTGTGGTTCCTTTGTGCACTTTGGTGAAGCAGATATCCATCCTCTTGAGTTTGGATTGCAGGTTTTCATGGAGCTTTTGAGAGATCTCAGCACTCTTTCCTCAGAACAGGTATCGCTCAGCATCTGTGGGCAACCACATTCAAACTCCTCATCTAAACCTTAAGACCCAATACAGCTTTCATATAAGCTGAAAAGCTGAAAAACAAGAAAATGCATGATTTATGCTAGTTCTAAAAGGATTAGCAGTTTTGGAATGTAATAGGTAGAACTTAGTTAAGATTCAGATGCTGAACTTAGATACAAACTAGTAGAAACTGAGACAGATTTGAATCCCGCTTCATATGCACTCTCAGGAAATACTTAGTGGTTTATGTACGGTAGGAATGGAAAATGAAAAGCTTACTTCTGTGTCTGTATTTTTTATTCAATACTTTCATTTACTTTACAGAATCTGACTGTATCTTTATGCCCGTGTCTGTGTAGAGGCTTTTTACGTGTGTTAAGAGCTCTTCAATAAATCTGAACTTTATAATTTTTATAACATTGTCAATCAGAACAGAGAATTTCTAATGGACAGTCGGTTCACAAGCATTACCAATGCACGTTCTTCCATCTTCTGCCAGCTTGTAAGGATCAGTACAGAGACATTTGTAGCTGCCTTCAGTATTAATGCATTTAGCAGAAAGAGAGCATGGTGGATTGATTTCATTTTCACATTCATTGATGTCTGCAAAATGAATACACACTGATCAATAATCATTACAAATTACAGAGGGAACACTACCTTCTCATATACACCTCCTCCAAGGATTCATAAATGAAAGGTATTGTACACTTTCTATGACACATGGATGCTGCCAAAGATCCTCATTATTACTGTTTAAAGCACAAAGTTTAGTTGTTTTGTTTTGACTTTTTTTTTTCTATTCATTCTTAAGATGCAAATCATGAAAAAAAAAATGTTAGTTTGGTAATCTGTCACAAGCTACAAATGGCAATTGGCTGAACTTTAAAAAATGCGTACTGTAAACTTGAGAGCTGTTCTTGCACATATTTATGTTCTAAGACTTTGAGTTCCTCTATAAATTTTTCCCATAATGTGCTCTATAGTGGTAGCAAAAATAATAACACTGACACAGTTCTCTATGCTTCTAGGCATGATTTTGAGGAGCCAAGGATTCAGGTTAGCTTTGGATACAAAATTTATAGCAGTAATCTGTGATATCACTGCAAAGTTTGTTGTTTCTAGGTGTTGTATAAATTCTGCGAAATGACAATGTCCTGATAGAATGATGAGAAGATGAAAAATTATATATTGGAAAATGCACTTAAACATGTTGTTCCTGAGGCCACTCAAGGCCTTTCACTCACATTCTGATTATGTGATGAAATGGGAGTTGGTGTGGCATGCAGGATAGAAAGTGAGGGAAAGAATAACATCTTTTCCATATTTCTGCATCTTCTTTCTATATTTACTTGCAGGGCTTGAGTTAGTCACCTAAAGACAGGTGTCCAGCACCGTTTTAGACAGTTTCCCATAGGTCCTGTATAATATTTGCCAGTCTTTCAATGCCTCTGACTCATAGAATCAGAGAGTCATAGGATCATTAAGGTTGGAAAAGACCTCCAAGATTAAGTGCAACCGTCAACCCAACACCCATGGTATGGGGAAGCACTGCAAGCCCATATGTCGGCAACTAGCTGAGCCTTCAGTGTCTTCTGTTTTTGATTATATTCTTTTCCTTTCCTCACCTTTAGGCTAAGTAGCTCTTTTTGATCAGTATTAGAAACTGACCCTGTAGGAATGATTTACTGACTTAGTTTAGCAGTCACTCAGATTACTTAAGGAATTCTGTCAAGCCTGATCCTCCCTTAAATGATAATACAAAGCAGTAGCTGTGTCCAAAGCTAGTGATCTACCGAGACAGTCGAAAGACTAATCATGCAAGGAATAATCTTAAACTTCAGAATCCTTAAGAAACACTAACACCCACAAAATCTCTCTGAAGCAGGAAAACAATCAGTTGTTCAGGATGAAGATTCCTGAATAAGTGTTACTCCCTTGAAGACTACATTTTCAGTTGACTCACACTGGCTTTGTCGTCGTCTGGGAAGGAAAACCTGCACAGGCTTTGCTAGCTGGAATTCAGATGTGCTATTTCAGCTTTTGGATATCCATAGTCATGTTATCTGTTAACTAGCTCTTTTTTTCCATCACTAAATTGTGCACGTCAGATCTCACCAGCTTACTCTACTGCTCAAAGAGATCAGTACTTTATTAAAGCAAAGTAAACAGAGTTATCTATCAAGAGTAAGATAACACTTAATATAAAGGAAGGTAGTACAGACTAGCAATAAATGACTTCCTGAATCAATAGAAATTATTTCTGTCAGAGTTAGTAAGCAGGAATTAACAGCTCTCAAATTCCTATGCTTTTGCCAGCAGGCCACTCTGTCTTTTCCAAAGCAGCATATAATTTTGAAACCATCTGCAGAAATGCTCAGCTCTATCCTCCTAGTTATATTGCTTGACTTCTTCCTAATTTGCTGAACATTTAAAAGAATGAGAACACATTGCACAGACATGCATGGAACAAAGAGCTTTCTACTGTAAAATTCAAGTAGCATCTGCATAAGTGGGTTTTGATGGTTTTCCTTTAATAAAGGCATTGCTTACTTAATATATGCAACAGCTTGTTTTTCTATAGCAGATATACAGTCTTTTCTTTATGTTACTGAACATATTAAAAGAAACTAGGACAAGGAATGATTCATTCATGTAACTTATTTATTCAGTTTGCTGCCAGAACATTAATCTATTGAAAGTATTTTATTATAATTCATTTAACAGCTTTATTACTTTATATGGTATTTATGTGGGTGGAATTCAGTGGATAAATAGGATTTGAATAAAGGAAAGAGCTGCAAATTTCATTTGACTTTTCCCATACCAGGTATACAATTAGAATGAATAGCTTTCCATTCTGCTGTCACAGAAATACTGATAAGCAGACTTCACTGCAGATCAGCTGCAGCACTTGCATTCAAATTAATTTATCACCATCTATAATATATGCCTAAATATGGCCTGTTCAGGTTTCATTTTCCCTGATGTTCTTATAAAGCTGAACAGTTTGAGTGTGTGTATATACATATACTTTTATACATACAAAAAATTATAAAAATAAATATAAATATACACACTCCCCATTATAAATACACACGTATGAAATGTGAACAGAGAGAATTCATCCTTCATAGCTGCGAAGAGTGAAGGTCTTGTAATTATATAGTAGCCACATTCTCTTTCTTCCTATCCTATTCTATTCAACTGTAAAAATCAGGCAAAAGGAAGATAAAGAAGATAAAATAATAATTAAAATAACAGAAAAGTATTCCCCTGAAAAGCTGCATGAAATGTCAAAAGACAATATCTTTTTACTGATTTTTCACCTGCTCTACTTTTGTACCTGCAGAACTAATTCAGTTCTGGCAAATCTTTTCACTGCTATTTGGGGTAGGGACTTTGGAACTGAACTGATAATTAATTTGCTTAATTTCACTTGTTCACTTTTTTCTTTGTCACTTTTGCTTAACTTATTAGGATGATACCTGGACTACTGGTGCTGTGCTCATTTTGTGTCTAAAGCATCCATTGAAACAATGCTAGGAAAATTACAACTGTCTTGCTGTTATGCTGAATGTTGGGAGAAGCAACGCATAATTATGTTTTGGTGTTTTTTTCCCTATTGGTTGTTAATTGACTGATTTTTGCTTTATCAGGTAATTTTTAGTGAAAAATTCCTATCATCAAGCTGATTGCTGAATCAGGATGGGCAGAGATTGAAATAGCAATTCTGGAGCAAGTAGAGTTTCACATTATGATGTTATCATACCTACAAACCCAGAAGGTTGACTACAAGAGAGGACAGGGGGGAGACCACTTCCAATGAGTTGTGCTGGACTTTAGCTTTTAGAAACTTCAGAAACAATAACAAAGAAATAGATACCTATACAAATGGGAACCTCAAAGTTCCATCCTTTACTTGTGCAGGTTAATTGCTCTTCTCCTTGTAATTGGAATCCATATTGACATGAATAAGTCACTGTAGATTTTTCAAAATCTGAACAGTACACAAAATCACCATTTTTCACACTCTTTGGTGTTCCACATATTTCCCCTACAAATAAAAAGACTTTGTTACAAGCTTTTAAAAAATTACTACCTTACTCTTGAAAATGGATGTTATTCTCCATTACTGTTATAAATTAATTGCAGTGAAATTACTCACATGTTTTAAGGTGATCAAGAATTTAGTTGCTCAATTCTGAACAAGAATTTATATGGAATACCTCAGGTTTGACTTCTAATCTTTTTAAAATTCATGTTACCTTCTAACAGTATGTTCGGTAGAGTTCTTGATTAATATTTTCTGTCTAAGAACGCCTGCCCCAATTGCCTGAATATATCGCAAGCCATTCATGTTATCAGAGTGAAGTTGACAAACACTATCTTTTTTACAGAGGTAGATGAGGAAGGAGAGAAAGACCTAGATCACCTTTCGAAGTGGTAGATATATTAAAGATCTGCACCAGACCAGTAACTCAAGACCTGCCACCACCAAGGTCAGTGCTTTAACTGCCAATTACTCTCCCCTCCTGTCAGAAAAGACTTGTAATTACCAGATTACCTGCTTGATAGAATTCTTGCCAAGCTTCTAAGTTCATCCCAGGTACACTGTCACAGTGCTTAAAATCTTGTGGAAACTTTCCAAGTTGAAAGGCATCTGCTGGCACTTCAGAAATCCCTGTATTGTCACAAATCACGCGGGACAATGAGTGTTTTTTGAGTTCATGCTTTTGAGCTTCTGTGAAAACGTTATCATTCTCCCACCAAAATCTGGAAAGATTGATAGAAATATTTTGAAAAGGTCAAATTCAAAGGGTACTTTTACTTTCACAGTACCCTTTGTAAAAGACAAAAATAAGGATTACAACAAATGTAGATGGATAAAACAATAATAAAAGTAAAAACCATGATCTGAAGACTTGCATATCCAGCTTGAAAATCACAAAAAGGCTACTGTGATTCTGAAATACTGGTCAACTCAGACGATGTGTTAAATTCATCTACTTAAAACTGTTAATTTTTACATTTGCAGAATTGCTTCTCATTGATGTGACAGGGCCACATAAAAAGTTACAATGCTGAAAGAAAAGCTTGGAACTAATTTCTCTGAACTGGATACTTAATCTTATGCACACCAGCATTCACTACACACTTGCAAATTGCTTTGAGCGTAAATTACAGGAGAATTACAGAAAGAGCCATAACAGATTTTCCTCTACCATAGCTTTTGAATTCTGCTTGCCATTACTGAATGGTTGCTATGAAAACAGGTATTGCTGAACGCTCCTCTGTTTAATATGGAGTTCTTAATTTGCTAAGCAAACTGTAGATATGCAGATTAATAATAGTAGAAAATTGTAAGCCTGTAATTGTGCATTTGAGCATACAAAAAAGGTAAGCTAAGAGGACTGGCTGGAACAGAACAGAGCTGCCTCTCCTATTTTGTCAGATTGTGAGTGCGGTGGCAAAAGAGAACCAGTTGGTGCTACAAAGGTGTATCTATTAAATTATATACATTACATATAATATATATGTGTGCATATACATACATATGTGTTTAAAGATAAAAAGAAAAGGAAATAAAACATGGGGGGAGAAAAGAAAATATAAACATTTTGTGCATAAAGCCATGTCATGAATGGCAAGAAAATATTTCTGTAGAGTTTGACAGCACATCTGCCTTAGTACATGAAACAGTATTGAGCACTGCTAAACTGCTAAACTGCCTGAGTTCCCTGTGGTACTCAGGCCAATTAGGATTTTCCCAAATGCTAGGCAGGATTTGTGGTAACATGTCCTAATGTGATCACACTGTACAAATTAACCTCAGGTTTCACAGAGGAACTGGTGTCTGTAATACAGGAGGAACAAGGCTGGGCGCTTTCTTGAAAAGTCTGTGGGTTCTGTGTTTACATTTTTCTAATGAGAAGTGAACAGTAATGTTGACTGTGGACCCTGTGCAAACCTGGCACTTGTGAAGCACGTTGGGTTTTTACGATCCCCCTGAAATGGTATGGTGAAAATGAGACGTCTGATAGTCCTGTTTGTGTTCTGGGGAACATGAGGGCTGCTAGTGTGCCCTAGGGGGGCTTTTCAGGGCAAATTGGACCCTGCTGCCAACAGGAGTGTATTGGTTAAGTAAGGTATTTTGGAAAACTGGTTTAATAGGCAAATAGTTACCTACAGTAGGACAATTTGGAGAGAAACCTATCCCATTTTGCCTGTACTGGAGGAGGAGGCAATCTACAGTACCAGGGATGGAGTGAATGGCCCACACCCAGCAGCACTGTGACAAGAAGTGCAGGAGAGATGGAGAGGCTGGAGACAGATGCCTTCCTCCTACTCTTCACCTGTACACTGTCCCCAACTTCTCAGAGCATCCTGAAACCTCACTGCCCGTTCCCAGTTCTCTTCCCACAACCAAAACCATCAGAGACTTTGCTCCACTCAGGTCTCCTACACCTGCCATTTCCCCTTTCATGTACCTTAAAACTTCTTCTACTTTCATCACCAAATTCAGTTTTATCTACATTGCAGAGAAAGCTTGAGCAGAAAATTATCTTTTAATCTACCCAGCAGATAGGTGTTCACTCTAACAAAGGTTGCTCCAACAGATCTGTATCAGGTGATCAAAATTTTACAGGTGAATTTTACAGGGTTAGAGTAAAAAAAGAAAGAAAAGAGAAAAAAAAAGAGGCACAAGCCCTCCTATGCAAAGAATGACAAGTCAGCTTCAGAATCTTTGCCCAACTATTGCAAATCCTGACATCAAAAAAAGATACAGAGTAGGAAGAGATGAAAAAAGAAAGTAAAGGCTGATGGAACAGAAAAAATTTGTTTCAGGTTGTTTGGCTGAGGTTAAGACATTGCCTGAGTTTAGTACACTGGAAAAATGAATCCCTTCATGTTTTGTCAGATTACTGTCAAAAGTTTTTTAAGGCTACTGGGATGGAGTTCAATCAGTCAAAAATACCACTTAGTCCTGATTTCTGAACTTAAATGAGTATGTTAGAAGAGATGTTTTGAAATCCCTACTTATTGACATGTCAGTTAGGGTATCTATCAGGCATGTAGTGTTACTGGTGCAGATATAGATAATACCCAATACTGTACCTGACAAGGCACTGCAAACAATGTTAGACGTTTCCATTCTTCTACTACTATGTGACAACTATAACATATTTCTACATACTTCTAACTTCGCTTAGATAGTTCCTTATCATAGTATTAATAGCAATACCATTTCACATTTAAGTTACCTGACACAAAATTTGTGGCAGAAACTTGGGCAATTCTTTTATTACTAGAACTCTTTTTCGCAATTTGAAGTTAATGTTAAATTGAGCTTAATTAATGTTAGTAGTATCATAAGACACTGAATAATAATAAGAAGTATCCTAAGGCACTGAACAGTGGAAGCAAGGCTGGAAGGGCCTCAGTAGATTATCCTTCCCCAGATAAAGTCAAGTGTGCCTGTAAGATTCAAAAGACTTTAGCTGTGTTTTTAACACAACTGAGTGGAATGTTTATTGTCTGTACAGTTTGTGCTAATAAGATACCACCTTTATGATTAACGTCATTTTTTCCTGTGAACTAATTAATTAACATTTTTAAAAGTTCAGATTTAAATTCTGCCTTGGATGCTTATTTACATAATGTTTTCTTTCCACAACAGTGACTTATGAGAGGAGCTTAAAGGTGAGCGTAAGGACCGGATGTACTTAAAACACCACTGCTGGCATGGTGTGAGCAGTTTAAAATTAGTCTTCTCATGAGATTCAAAACTACTGCCACAAGTACGTCACAGAAATGAAAATAAAGTTGGTTTTATAATTGCTTCAGGAGCAGAAGTAAGATATAAACTGCATCTTGCACCCCTTTGTGACCTGCAGCTGCATTTGTCCTGCCTTCCTGGTGTAGAAGGTTGAACTGGCACAAGATTGTGGTGGTGATTGTGCAGGGTTGGGTGAGGAGACATACTGTGCTGTGTCCAATGACGCAATTCTGGGAGCATTCTACATGTCAGTTCACATAAGACTAGGCACATGGTGTTTTTATGATCCCCTCTAGGAAGCCTGAATCACAGCTCTCTGTCTATCCCTTCCAACTTTGCTGTGGTTGCCATGGAAAAGGTTGAAGTTCTTCCAGTTAAGGACCCTGAGCCCAGTGCAGCCCTCAGGGATCAGATAGCTAAAGCCTGAACAGTACTACATCCATCCACAGAGAAGTTAGCTGCCCCTGGCACAATTAACTGCTGTTGGCATCTTGCATTTCCACCAGGAGTGCAAAGTTGGGCATCTCAATACCACAGAAACAATCTCCATGTCATCTGGAATTGGAATTATATGCACATCAAATAAGAATAAGCAAAAGCTTATCCAACAAAATTGAAGGAGCGAAGTTAAAAACATGGAAGTGGCAGGGAATAATTTGTGTAAAGCCTGTTGAAGTATCATCTCTTATGTTCTGGGAAGTATCCTCACGTATCTGTAAAATCTCCATTGCTTCTGCATATTACACAAATGATTCAGCAGCATGAATAAACTCACCGGTCACCATCTCTTAGTGCTTTCATTTGCTTTCCAATTATACACGCAAACAGGGGACCTGTTCTAGCACCTGGGAGAAAGTCTTCTACCAGACCACCAAGCCAAACATCAATATTGCTAGGATTATGGTACAATTCCATGATTTTTTCACTAACATTGTGATTGGTTATTACTGTATTCAGGTCAGTTTGAGTTTCCAGTTTTGGTAAGCCACAGAATTCTCGCCAGTCATTATAACCTGTAAATATTATGTTAAAAGTAAGATTAGATTTGGCTGGTACGCATGACATGTAAAATTCATAAATTTATGTGCACCAGATTCTGACTACCTTAATCATAGTCATAGACGGTTGTGTCTAAAAATAAGCCTTTTATTATTCATTACACTGATAAGGGAAATGAGGTCAGGATCTGAAACTACAGTATATGTAATTGCTACCTCATTTTAATGATGGAAAACAAAAGTTTAAATCAATTCTCGCATATTTAAGCAATGGAAACATGATAAAAGATAATAGGAGCATGCACTGTGTCTTGAGATTTCCACATTAGGAATACAGGAGTTAGTTAGGTGAAGAGTGGGCAATAAATAACCCGAATGAAGTTAGTAACCAAAGCACTTTACTAAGGAGACTGTCCTAGGGAACATGTCCAGCTCTCTGGAAAATATATTTCTTTTACATTCTTTTACATCATTGGAATTATACACATGCACACACACTCTGTCCCCCAACAAAAATAGAATTTCTGGTCTGGGAGATCAAACTTCCATTTCTAGCCCTGTGTAGCTGAGAGCTTTAAACTCCAGCCTGGAGCCAGACTTCATTTCTACTGCCCATGGCCAATGACTTGTGTATTTCTAGCTGCAGAATTGCACAGAAGAAACATAGGGTTGTCAGGATACAGTTTTAGAAATGAAAAAGGAAGAGGCCCTGTCTACCATGCTGAAGGTTGCTGCCTCTGCTCTCAGAAGCGGTGGCATGCTTGTAAGAGATTTTTACATAGGACTGCGAATCCACTGTGTGTTTTAACAGCTGATGCAATCAAACTGAACTAAGCTCCAGCAGTCTTCCTCTAAGCTGGTACACCCATGGCTAATGCTCCTTGACTATTAGTTCAATCTCTCCCTGAGCTGACTGGAGTAAGAAACTCAGGCACAAAATGTGTAATATTTCTCAACACCCACAAAAGCCACCTACATCACTGCTGGAGACATCTTAACACCTTGTATGGTTGGTAGAGCCAATGACATTGTGTTTAAGTCGGCATGTCCCATAGGCTGGCGGCAGCATGCTGATGGCAAATAGCTGTTGTAGGCAGAGAACTCACTTCTCTAGAGCTGGTTCCATCAAGCACAAGCCTCAGGTATCTACGTCAAGCACACCCGGATCCACTCACTAGTACTGTCCTTCCAGATTACAGAATTAACAGGTTATTTTAATTTCAAATGCTGGGGGATATTTGGTTTCCATCAAAGTTAAAAATATTAGCTACTTATAGTTTAAGTTACTTGTCTGATTACTAAAGCTAGTATTTAAAATCTTACAATTACATTCCAAACATAAGGAATTATAGTTCAGTTACAAGTTGGGAGAAAATTCAAGAAAAATCACTTGACCTGGGAGTCCGTGATCACGGCCACGTTGTAAATTTAATGATGCTAAATCAAGTGAACCCTTATTAGACAACACAAAGAGTTTTTCTGTTAATTCTTCATTCAGTAGTTGATCTTGCACCTGCAGTTTTGCTGAATGTGCTAGAAGACCCCTTAGTAAAGGATCCAAGCCTCCTTTAAACACAAAAATAACATAATGTTACAGTGTATATATAAATCATAACTTTCTTAACAAATGCAAATGCATTTACACTTCTATGTTTTTTAAACATTGGCCACAGGCTTTTACATTCAAACATAAGTAAAAATGTGCTGCAGGTTGAAAAAGAAATAACAGTGCTATGAAAATGTTCCATCTGCTTCTTTAGGTGTAAGAAAATTTGCAACCTGGTAATAGATTAATCCACAAAAAAGATATGAAATATCTTCATCATCAGTCATCAATCCATTGTCAATCTACCAGACTGTTTTAATCTGGAGAATAAATTTTTTCTGATTGAGAGAACTTTTTAAGTCAAAATAATTGTTCCAGTTCATGTTAATGCTCTGGAACCCATTTAACAGCTTCATTCAGTGATGCAATCAAATAAATGTTCCTATTCCTAATTCACAGTAAGTAACTTTGAAAAAAATTATAATATTCTGGAAAAAAATTCCAAACAGTTTAAATAAAAACATACCTTGTTTAATGAGCCTCCAGGGACTAAAGAAAACTTCATGCAAATGAAGATTTGGGAGTTCTGGATCATCTAAATAATGTGCATTCAATCGTCTTACTATTGGCTGGATTGTTGCATGACCAAAACGAAAAGCAGCAGTTGAAAATACATTAGAAACCGTAGGATTCATTGTGGGATCATAACCTCTATAAAGGCCAATATACAGATTAAAAGCATCTGGACCAATTATTTTGGGAATGTAATCTCGTAAAGTAATAATCTGAAAGAGAAGAATAAGAAACATTTATCATTTGATGTCTTTACAGGTGAATAATAATGATTCCCCCATGCTAAATACATTATTCTTCACTCATCTTTCCCCAAGCATTTGTCATGGCTAAGAGCAGTATCAGCTGATAAAAAATACCATTCTTGTTTTTGCAGTAAGGAGACAAATGACTGGAGAGCATGAGTGGCACGGCTCAGTGCAGCATGACAGTCAGGCCTCTGTTAGCTCCTACCATAAATGCTAGACCAAAGCCTCCTGAGTAGAGTTTATCATTGTTGCTCACATCTAGTCCATGTGTGTTATCCAGCTCACAGCAGGTGTGCTGAAATTCAAAGCCCTGATTGTGATGGTGTAAATTACAATGCACTTAAAAATGGCAATGAAAGCATGAATTACTATGAAATCTTTCAAGAATGCTTGTGATATGAACAGATTCTATTTTCAGACATATATTTGTGACACCTATCCTCTTTACTGCACATTTGAAATGACCAGGCTTTAAAATACTGGTGTCCAGAATCCCTTGGTAGACATTTTATGCTAAACTCAAGCCAATTTATAGACTAAAAAATCCACTTCAAAAATGAAAATGCTGATAACCACCTTCTGTCAAATGCTTTTATAATGTAATAGCTTTACAATCACATGAAAAAAACATATGAGTAATCATGACCAAAAGAAAAAGGGATGATCTAATGTACCAAATAAAATGAAAGTGCATTATAGGTTAAAGATAATGCTGAACTCAATAAACCATAATGGGATGAATATGAAGCATAATGACCTCAATAAAATACCTTATAGATTCAATATAGTGTGCAATAAAATATACAGACAAATGTACTTTGAGCTTGATATAGTGCATATTGAAAAGCTAGTTGGCATAAAATGACCTTATGAAAAACTTGTATCTTTGTTTTAGGCACAGCACAGAGACAAGCAAATGCCTCCAGAATTCACTTGGTTTTCTCAGAAGGCAGAGGTAATAACCTCTTTACTTTTTCAAGTTAGGTGATGCAGTGAACAAAATATTTGAAAGACAATAGGTTAAAATTCCTTTTACAGCTCCTTTAGTAGAACATATGAAGAAAATAATGGAATTGCTAGAAATTAATACTGACTCTGTCATTTGAGAAGTTGACCTTTTGCTGTATTCACAAAGGTATTGCAAGACAGCAGTTCTTTCTAAATTTAGTTTTAGAGTTTGTTTTTACAAGCAAAGACTTTAAATTGGACTAGGTTAGCCATGGACACAAACATCTTGATATGACCTTCATTTTTTGGTTCACTGTGAATGAAATCCCAAGCTAAGCTGTTGATAAAGGCCAGATTCCCCGAAGGAAAGGGCAATTCATATTTTTCGTCTCCTCCAGAGATATGATCTTCATTTCTTGTTTCTTTGGTGGGGGAAGGGGTGTCACCATTTCAAGACATGGAAATTAAAAACCTAAGGTAAAGAGGGGTCTTATGCTTGCCTTGAGCTAGGAGAGGCATCTGCTTGATGGAAACTTCCAATGGCTAAGTAACGCTCCATCAAGCGGAGATGACTTTTAGACAACACAAACTAAGAAGATACTATTAATACAGCAGAAGAAGATACTGCTAGAAAGAATCTGGAGTCTGACAGAGAACCGTATCTAAAGTACATCAGCATGTAGCACCCAGTCTTTCTGTAGTCTCTGAACACACTTGTCTGAATTTGTCTGCATGAAGTCAAGGAGAGGCATGCTACAAGTTCTTAAAACTGACACATATATATGTTTTAAAGAAGGTGTAAACAGCTGACAAACATCAAAATTCTTTTTGTCAAAATTCTTTTGCATGCAATCCCTGCTCTGAGAGAATGATTTGAAATATTTATCTCCTTTCATATTTGGCATAAATAAGCATAAAAATTTTTTAGATACAGTGTTCCTTCAACAACTGACATTCTCCTGTGGAAGCAAAGGAATATTATTGTCTAAGAATATGTCAACAAAATCAGACCCTGAAAGGGACTGTTTTGGTTTCGGCTGCCGCCGGCAACAAAAGCGCCATGCGGCCGCCCCTCCCCCCACCGGTGTGCGGAGGAGAATGAAAAGAAAGAGGCAGAAACCAGTGGGTCGGGATAAGGGCAGTTTAACAGAACAGCAAAGAGAGGGAACAGGAACAACAACGATACAAATAAGGAGAAAATAGGACACAAACTTGCACAACAGACCCGCTCTCCCGGACAGGACCAGCGCCGCACGCTCCTGAGCCGTGAGTGAGTCCATGCCGCGCTGCCCCCCCCACCGGAACCCAGCATGGCGTCACATGGTGACATGGTGCTGCTGGAAAGCTACGACCTGATTGCCATCATGGAAACTTGGTGGGATGAATCCCACGACTGGAATGTAGCTCTTGATGGCTACAGGCTGTTCAGAAGGGACAGGCGAGGAAGCAGGGGCGGGGGCGTTGCCCTTTACATCAAGAAAACACTACAGAGTGAAGAGCTGTCCCTGAAGAATAGCCATGAGCAGGTTGAAAGCTTATGGGTAAGAATCAGAGAGAGAGGCAACAAAGGGAACCTAGTGGTTGGTGTCTACTACAGGCCGCCAGATCAAGAGGAGCTGATAGACGAAGCGTTCTTCCGCCAACTCCAGGA
>Ga0065711_1030804_pt1 | contig 31382 bp, 28 predicted proteins | sample Hoacrofraction12_FD_59098 | JGI IMG/M metagenome (GOLD analysis project Ga0065711, IMG submission 59098) | Hoatzin crop microbial communities from Cojedes, Venezuela - Epithelial fraction 12 v2 (version 2) | ecosystem: Host-associated > Birds > Digestive system > Esophagus > Crop | place... | reverse complement strand
AGAAGAATAGAATAGAATAGAATAGAATAGAATAGAATAGAATAGAATAGAATAGAATAGAATAGAATAGAATAGAATAGAATAGAATGAAAAATAAATATAAAATAAAATAAAATATGAAATCCAGGGAGCTGGCACTGTCCAGGCTGTAGAAGCACAGGGAAGAAAGCGTTTTCCTAAGAGGTGGTGTGACGTTAGCTGCAGCCAGACAGAAGATTGCTGGAATGCAGCCCAGTACCTGCCACGACACAGCAGGCAGAAAGGATCCGTGACTCCCTTTATTTCTGTTACATCTCTTTTGGAGTCATTACTCATTTAAAAAGCACCTTGGTCTGATTTTCTTCAAACAGAACTTTTCCCTGATACTGTTTCTGAGGTGCTCCCTTTCAGGATCTCAAAGCTCAGGAGGATTCAGGACCTTGTGAAGGATTTTTTCAGCTGTGAGACTAGACGGCTGCACGAGTTGCACCTCACTGCTCACCCTGGGGTGGAACAGCTCTCCAGAAACATGCAGGGCAATGAGTTGGGGGAAGAGCAATGTCAGCCTAGACGTGTGAGGCTGACCGCCCTATGCGTTCAGGTTTAGCGTCACTGAACCACATCCTGGCATTCTCGGGGCAGCACTAAGGTACACGACATGACCAAACGCCCGTGCCAGGAGGGTGCCGAACAGCAGAGACATGCACGCGGGTGCCTGTGAAAGTCACAGAGGAGCGAGGCCATCAGAGGCGCTGAAAATCCCTCCGCGGACCCCCGGCTGTTGTTCTTTCAGACTTGCTGCAGTGGGGTGAGGAGTCTTTCTTGTCTTCTCCAGAGGTTTCTGAAGCAGAGCAGCACACGTGGGGTGCCTCGCTGGAGCTGCTGCGGGCCCCTGGGGCCAGGGTCGTTGCTCCAGAGCAGGCTGACCACACCACGACGGCGGTCTCACTGCCAGCTGCCTTTGTGCCCCAGCAGGCAAGTCTCTCTGCCGTCATTTTTCCATCTCATCACGGGCATTAACGGCGTGACTCAGCCACCCCAAGTGCTGGAGAAGAGATGGAGCGAGGCACACAGGCCTCCTTCTCCTGGGGTCCCATACAGCCAGGTGCTCTTTCTTCGCACTCTGGTCCCCCCAGACTAGTCCAACCTCCATAGCACAGCATCGTTCATCACTCCTATGACAAAGAGAGACATTACTTTTTTATTCCTCCATAGACTTTTTAAAGTTGTCATTTTAAAAATTATTCTCACAAGACTAAGACAACACCTCCTTTTCTCACACTTTTTGCATAGCACTATGATCTTAGCAACCTTTCTTTTGTCAACTGATGGAAACAAACCTTGCATACATTCTGCTTTCCACATAACAAATACCGAGGCTTCTGATTTTGAGACTAATGTAGAGGACTCAGGAGCAGAGTGGAGAAAAGGCGGGATGCCCACTCATCAGAAGAAATGGAGAAAAAAGATGGCATGCTGTTCAATACAGCCTTCAGAGCGGTGATGAAACTCTGGTAGACGTGTTAATGACGGGGAAAAATACCTGTGGGATCGGTCTGTTTGTTTTAACTTCCCCAGAGCAAGTGTTTTCAAGTCGTGGGCTTTTGTGTATATTTAGGTTCCACATTATTCCGAACAAATCGTAAGCTGGGGAGACATTATGTCAGAGGAGAGAAACTGACACCGTCAACACTTGGTTCAACCTCACCGGAAATTTGTCACCTGCCTTGTCTTTTTCAGAAGAGTCCAAAGCTTTTTTTAAGTCCAGTGTTTCAGTGGTATTTGGCTACTCCCTGCTTTGGCTGACCATTGCAATTTAGCCATCAAGACCTATTTTTAGCCATATGAATAACGAAGAAGTTTTGGAGCGGATCCTGAAATGTCCTGGGACTCAACAAGAATGTGATAGTGGCACTTAGCGGAGCTTACTTGCAAGTGCTGTGTTTGTTCATTCGCACAGTGCCTTTTTATCCCAGTGTTTGTTGTGAGTCACATTTCCTCTGCCCACGGCTTCCTTGTAAAAAGCAGCATCATAATGAGGTGCTCTTTCGCTAACTTAGTATTCCGCATAGGCCCAGGAAGTTCAGCTTTTCTATGGATTGTTTGCTACGCTGTGAGCACAAGAGCCTCTGCCAAGGGCCTCTCTGCCAGGCTGGCTGGCTGAGGTCTGTCAGTGCAGCATTCCCAGCAGAACCACCCCGCTTCCCCGGCCGAGCCGTGCTGCCACTGCTGGGGACGCGGGCGTCGGTGCCGCTACCCAGCCGGGCTGCGCTGGGAGCTCGAGGGCACTCATCTCATTTGTTTCAATGTGTGCTTCTGAGTTAGATACAGAACTCCTCAGACGTGCACCATGTCTGAGGCCCAGGAGGTCTCTGCCAAGGCAGCGGGCAAAGATCCAGCGCTGCAGCACCGGCACCAGTGCTGAGCAACCCACCCCAACCCACCCTCAGCGCGTCCCCGGGGCAGGTGGCTGCCCGGGCCTGGGGTCTCCCGTCGGGGGGAGCGACCAGGGTGCACACGCACACGCTCTCCCGCCGCGCGTCGGCACTCATCTCCTGTCGCAGAGGACTAAAGCACTCCAAGCAGCTGCCCGAGTTCGCACTGTGTTTCTGAACTCTCAATTTGGATACGATTTTTCCAGTTCTCTGGAAATTCCTCTTCACTCCTACCGCTACAGCACCACGGGGACCGGCCGTCTCAGAGCAGGGCTGTGTGTGCCACCCTCACCCTGCTTCCCGCCGCCACGGGGACCGGCCGTCTCAGAGCAGGGCTGTGTGTGCCACCCTCACCCTGCTTCCCACCGCCACGGGCACCGGCCGTCTCAGAGCAGGGCTGCGTGTGCCGCCCTCACGCCCTCACCCTGCTTCCCGCCGCCACGGGGAGCGGCCGTCTCAGAGCAGGGCTGCGTGTGCCGCCCTCACGCCCTCACCCTGCTTCCCGCCATCAACGCTGCCTGCAGACAGCGGCGCCGCCCGCCTCGGCCGCGGTCCGGAGGCCGGGGCCGCTTCCCATGCGGGGCCCCGGCTGGGGCTGGTGTGACCGATCTCACTGCTCACTGCGTGGGTGCGTTTCCTCCACTATCCCCTTGCCTGAAGAACACGAGGGCTGACCACGGCCGACACGCCGGTGGACGACGACGCGGCCGGTTGCCGTGCAGCTCAGGCAGCAGCAGGTCTGTCAGGGCAGCACGCCGGAGCAGCGACCAGACGGCCCGCAGTTCCGTTTCATCCTGCCGTGGGATCACAGCTAGTTCTCAACTTGTTGGTAAATCGCCAGAGATCTGCCCCTCGAGCTGTGGAAATCCAGGCAAGCTGTTTTCCCCTGATGTGTTTGTTCTTCACCCAAGGAAACTCTGCTTATCCAACCTCCTTGTCTCCTCTTGCCTGCTGCCCCCACGTCCCCTGGCCCTGCCAGCCGTGGGCTACAGCTGCAAGACTCGGTAGTTCCTCCTGCCCATGCCGGCTGTTCCTCTGGCCAGTGCTGGTGATCGCTCCTCCTGATGCCGGCAGTTCCACCTGCCCATGCCAGCGGTTCCTCCAGCCAAGGCCAGCGGTTCCTCTGACCGACGCTGGTGGTTCCTCCTGCCCATGCCAGTGGTCGCTCCTCCCGATGCCAGCAGTTCTACCTGCCCATGCCAGCCGTTCCTCCTGCCAAAGCCAGAGCCTTGGCATCACTGCCATGCTCACAACGTGTGCGCCGTGAGCCACACCAAGCCTAGGGCAGTGCCGGAGCCAGCCACCCACCCTTCTGAGCCCCATGGGGAGGGAGCAGAGGAAAAGGCCTGACCCTGAGCAGGGAGCTCCAGGAACAGCAAAAATCTTGGATGCTTTTTCATTAACAGCGAGTTCTCAAAGCCACTTTGATCAGATTCTCACAGCATTTTTCCTCCCGTTTGGACTCTGTACACTCTAAATACAAATATGATTTCATGGAAGAACATTTTTGTTACCTCCTTGCCTCCGACACTTGTTTTTTCTCTCATTGCCGTGCTGCTCTGACACACTCAACATGACAGTGCGTGGGTGCCCTGCGCGAAGGCGGACACTGAGGGGGACCCACACTCTTCCCTCCTGGGTCATCCACGGCCCCATGACACTCCAGGGATTCTTCTCCACCCCAAAAACAAACAGAACATTTGGACCAAGTTGAAAAGTTAAAATGTAAGACAAACATTTTTCTGAAGTAGGGATAATGGGAAAAGAAGAAGGCAGCTTCTTTCTCTCTCAACATGCTACAAGAAAACTTTATTAATGTGGTTCCTTAGTAGGAGTACTCCAGTAAATGTACAGGAGTATTACTGGGAACATCCTGAAACTCATTGTTGTTCTGTTTAACGATGCTGACTGCTGTGCTTCTCGGTGGCTCTGGTTCAGAACCAGTCATTAATTATTAGTATCTCATCTCTGGGCTTCATGGAAGCTCTTTTGTAGATGAGACCTGCTGTATTTTCATGCTTATTGAACACAAAACTTCCTTTGGGAAATAAGATGCTAAGTGAGCTTTAAATCAGCAAGGCAAACCCTACAGAAGTTACTCCCAAGTTACTGCAGGTCAGTCAGTAACAAGTGAATTGGCAGTGATGGGGGCAATCAGTTTTTCTCACTTGAGAAGTCTGTTCCATACCTCGTTGACATATTCTGGAATAAAGCAAAGGAAACCACAAGAGAAATAAACCCCTGCATTTCAGCAAATGAACGGAGGTAAAGCAGCTGAAACAGTGAACTGAGGTTGTAGAAATAAAATAAACGAGCAGCGTTGGTAATGCTAATCTTACAAAGAATTACAAGACCTTCAGTAATGTCAGGACCTCAGTGTGACACATTCCAGCTGAAAAATAGACTCCGATCTCCCGGGCCTCTGGATTTACAGTGGGGGGGGAGATGAGACATAGCACAGCACATGTTGTGTGCCACCCTCCAGGTCCTCAGACCTTTCAAGAGTTTCCAGCAGCTCAGTCCCCTCCTGGCTCCCCATCAAGCCTCTCCTTGCAGCATCTCCATTTTTTGAGACATGCTTTTACATCTGTGAGGCAGCACACCCAGGAACAACACCTTGCCAATAAACAGCCTGTGGGAGTTTAAGCAGTCAGTGGGACAGCTTTACACCAGATTTCTATGAGACGAATGTCAATACAAATCCCATTTACTCTTTTCCACTTCTTGTCAGGAGAATATTAAAAACAAAAATGAATTAGGGACAGTTTGAGGGTCAGCGCAGATGCCACAGATGAGGATTTTCCACTTGACAAAGCTGAGAATTTTGTTCTCCTAGGAAAAGGAATCAGTTCTCATTTTGTCCTGTAAAATATCAGGTCTGCTCTTACTCGCCTTACCAGACACCAGTCTCTGTGCAAACAACGGCATCGTGAGAGTGAACGCCTTTCCTGTAAAGAAAAAGCCATCAACAAGGAGCAGTTCTTGAATCCGAGTCAGTGATCAAAAATTCAAAAAATTGACTAAGTCTACAGTAGAAGGAAAGTTGCTATTAGTTTAACCAGCTTCATAATTACACAATTAGCTAAAAACTACTCCACAGCTTATCTCCTGCACAATTAGCACTGGATAATTTAGTAGTAGCAATAATCCTAAACTGAGTCGAAATTTAGGTTACCGGTTTGAAAAGTTTTGTGGTAATGTGTTTGGGAGGTAGAGAGCCTTACAAGTGAATCTTCAGATTTCTTCTCATCACAGTTAAAATGAGAACGACCCTCTATGGATGGATGTACTTCCCCATTCCTCTCGCTGACATAGACCTCTCTCTTTCTGCATCTCCCTGTTTTTCAAAATGCAGGCATTTGGTCTTGATTAGGAGAGAGCCACCAATGCTTTGTGCTTTAATGGTTCTGTGTAGCGAACCCAATTAACTGGTGCAGTTCTAACAGCTCAGGCTGTGACTAACTCCCCCCTGGCCTGTGGCACTGCGCCCTGCACCAGCAGAGTGTGAGGACACCCAGTCGGCTGCCCCTCCAATGACGGGGGCAAGTCACCGAGCAAACCCATCGTCCTCTGTGCCAGATGCTCCATGCCAACCTGCCTGGAGTGAGGGAGGGCTTCTCCACTGAATCTAATGACCTTTTAGTCAGGCTATGGAGGAAGGAAAAGAAACAGCTTTTGTTACTTTTAGCTTTTGTTAGAGAAGCAAAAAAACATCCATGTGAAGCGATGTCATTTTTAGACCCTGATTTTTTTTTTCCAAGTATTATATAGCAAAGAAATAAGGTGGTTTCTGCAGCGTCATGTGGTATGGCACAGACTATTTGCACATAAAAAAGACAGTGCCATATTAAAAGAAGTTATTTAGTGCCAGACTTGCTTTACCTATGCTACTCAGCATGATGGATGTTTCTGTTGTGCCGCGTGACAATATCATTCTTCACTGAGCTTTCGTAAAAGCTGATCTTTTCTTTCCAAGTGAGAAAAAAAAAACATTTTAATGGGACCTCTTTTATAGAGGTCTTGCTCTGGTTTCACAGCACATTTCACACCATCATATGCTATTAAACTTCCATCAGATGCTATAAAACACTGAGCCACAATGCAGGCAGGCCAGCCAGTATCCAGCCATTGCTTTCAGCGTAAAACAAAGACATTTGCTTCTTTCCCTACTGCACCAGCTTAATCCGAGCTGAGTAGAGGGGAGGTGTTGGGAAGCTGGTTTCCGTGTTCTTCACCCATCCCTGGCCGAAGACATAGGCAACCTGCTGGCCACTCTCATGCTCAGCTCCTTGTACGTCTGCCGTCACCTGCGCTGGGTGCCATGGGGTGGAGGGGACCGAGCTGCACGGCTCTGTTGCCCGGGGACCTGACTATGTGCCTGCTGCATCAGCGCGTCCTGAAAGGGTTCTGCACCAAGGCTGTACAGAAAGGGACTGATCTTCGTTCTGCCTGAACCACCTTCTAGTACAAACAACTGGACAAAATGCCTTGGCTGCGATGCTGTGTGGTACTTAGCCTCATCCTTTGGTATCTATGTTCACATCTCTGTATTCAGTCACTTAAAATCTTTACACACATCAGACCCTTCTCAAGAAAGGGAGTCTCTGACCCTTCTGGAGCTGCACGAAGCTGATCAGAGCTGGTTAAATGATTCGCAGCTGCAAGTTCATTATTCTGCTTGCAATGTTTCTGCAAAAGGAGAGACGTAAGACATGGCTCTTCAGAGATTACAATCAAATGTTCTTTCCTTTTGGTATAGTCGCCTAATTTTAACAGTTTAAACACTAAAGAGTTATTTTAATGTCTATGTGGGTGTCTCTATGTTTGGCATATTGCTTTTTTTCAGTAGGTGTGGAGCTGGGAAGTGGTGTAGCCACTTCAGTAACCTGGCTGCCTGTCTGAGACTTTGGCCTCACACTTCCAGCTTTGCTAGAAGAGACCAGGACTTGCATGATCATACCGCAGGTGTTGTTACCAAGCAGCTCCTCCCAGATAAATATGACTTCATTAACCAGTTGCGAAGAAGTGTGCCAGAGATGCAGCAGCCTCAGCAGTGCACGTTTCCTACCCTGTTTGCTTGGTGGCAGGTGAGGGAGAAAGCGAGGTCCCCAGCGAGGGGAAGTGGACCCGGGAGATGGCTGAGGATCCTGGCAAGAGCACTCAGGAGAAACGCACAAGAAATCAGGCTGTGCTTCCGCTCATGGAGGTGTTTACTGGAGAATAAGAGTTAAATGCAAGTTAGATGTGCCTGTGCTCCTGCCTGAACTGAGGCACCCAGGAGAAGAGAAGTGCTGCCGAGACCAACTATTTACTGCTTGGAGCTGCAATGAAACGCATGGGAGTGAAACAGCGTTTGTAGTCAGCACACGTCCACAGCTGACTCCTCATCTGGCTAATCATAGCTCTGCTTTTTGCAAAGGGGTTTTCATGCTGAAAGATGTCAAAACACATGCAGACATAAGTTTTGGTTGTGGTTTTGAGACTCTCAGGAGCAGCAGGCTATGGTTTCTTGTTAATCCTCTTGTAAGAGGGAATATCTCCCTTTCAAAACTTAAAAGTTACACAAAACCCACAGGAGAGAGAGGGTCCTAAATCAGATGTTTTATTTGGCTCTTTTCAGCCCCCAAGAAACGTTGGTGAATTGAATCTTGTTGTATTACAACTGTATGGAAATTTTAACAGAGTTCATATTAAAGCAAGAGCATCCAGCGGAAGGTTGCATATGATGGCAAAGTTTGCCAGACTTCTACAGACACGTAAGCTTTTGACAGTCACCTCAAGGAAATAGTATATTTTTAAGGCAGCTCAACATTGCCAGACTGCAGAAGAAAGCGCTGCTTGTGTAAGGATTAGCACGGGATGTGCAGTTAGGAAATGACTGTCAGTTTTCCACCTGGGAGCAAACTGTCCCATCGAGAAGCCTTGCCAGGCAAGGGACATCTCTGCATGCCTGCTGCTGTCACGCAGGCAGACCGTGGCTGCGGCCGTGGCGTACACCGCGCATCCCTCCGTGGGGAGGCTGAAGGAAGCCCGACCCAGCTTGCTGTCCTGCTGAAAAGGTGAGTAGCAAGAACAAAGTCGGGTTTATTTGTTCCAGAGTAACGAGTTCTAGCAGTAGGAGTGCGTTGGGATATACACACAAACCGCATTATTCAGTTTCATTGAATTTTTCCAGTGTAAGAAGAAGATGATTTGAATGAGAAGATGTTTCATTAAATTACTCACCTTAACAATGTTGTATTTGGGTTTGTGGTTTGTTTGGTGTTTTTTTTTAACAAGAGACACTTTGTTTATAGACACCCTCCAGACAGTTACATTACAGAAATGCCATTTGCAGTGGTGTGAATTCCAAGTTTTGCAGATAGTAAAAAATCCAGCTTAGTAGTAATATCTGGTTTATGCTGTTATTTACTTGTCATGTAAAATGAAAGACTCAGATGTCTGCTTCCACTGCACCAGCTCCGTTCAGATCTCCACTTACGCTTCTATATTAGCATAAACAAAATAAAGGCTCACCCGGTAAAGCCCACAGGACAAAGTCTGTTAAACGCCTTTCTTGTCGGTGAATCGGAGAAGACGTCTGAGTCTTGGGTACTTGTTCTCTGCGGAGATTTTTCTAGTTCTTTTTCCCCCCTAAGCACATCCTTCTGCAGAGAAATTCCTGCAGGCATGTGACAGGGATGAATGATCACTGTAAGTGGGGAGCACGTGCTTGCAGCGCTAGCATTGGAAACGCTGGTGTGTTCTGCAGTACCTCAAGCTACGCGAGGTCTCTGTTCATCATCTGGTGTGTTTCTGTCCTCTCCCCTTCCCACAGTTATCTTAGGAAGAAGATTTGAGTTACACTCACTCATTCCTCAGCTTCATGGTTTCTTTTTTAATTGCAAAGACATTCTCAGGTCACACGTCAACATTTTTGAACCTATCAAAGCATCTCGATTTCCAGATTTAAGTACTCTTTCACTCCTGTTTGCAACTGTAGTAAATTGCCAGTCTTCAGTGGAAATGCCAAGGTGTAGAAGTGTAATTAGTATTATTTTGAACAGGAAGGATGAAACTCATTTTCCTTTCACTGTCTTTCGAGTCTAAGTCCCTCACAATCACGAAGGCTGAGCCAGCACTGAATGGACATAAATGAGAAAACTGGTTATTCTTTCCGAGGAAGAGAAAAATGCAGCTCTGGTGAATTTTCACAGCCATTAGTTTGAAGCTGGCCACATGCTCCCACTTGATATTTCTCGCTGCTGATCCAAATCCAGCTCTGAAATGCCGGGGCCGGCTCCCACCGTGACCGCCAGCCCAGCAGCTGCCAGCACCGGCTGCCCAGCCCGCTTGCCCACGCACCAAGGCATCTCCGCTATTTCCTTGTGTATCTGAGCCACTGCTCCAAACAGGATAAACGCTGCTGGAAGCGCGCGATCGCCCCGAGAGCAGCAGGAATGCAAGCATCAGTATTCGAGGCAATTGCTGCGGCACATTATCAGACGCTCTGCTTTATTGCACGGGGGAGCATATAATGGTTTACAAATGAACCCTTTTATCTAGTGCCAGCTTTTCCTGTCTGCTGCCTTTTGGTTTCAAAAAGCTGCAGATCTGTTCCCAGCAGAGTTACAACACAGGCTGCACTGGGGGCAAAGCAGAGTGCCCTGCTCAGCAGCAGCCAAGCAGTTATCGCTGCTGCCCAGTGGGTTAGCTCCAGGACAGACAGACAGACGGGCTGACACGCCAGGGAAGGGCTGCCCATCTCACAATGAAGCCATGAAGGACACAGCTCTTGAGGGCTGGTAAAAATTAAAATATTATTGAAACTGAAAAAAATTTAGACTTTAGTCTAAATAAATGTCGATTAACAATGTTGAAACATGTCAGTATACAGTTTTCTTAGGAAATATGATGTGAGACATCCTTGAGGGAAAGCGTAGAGACTATAACGAAGCCCTACATGTATCAGCAGAACAGGTACCTACTGGCCAACACCCCTCTCATCTCCACGTACAGCCTGGCGAGGCAATTTGGGCTTCACCACCTCCAAGTCCCTGCATAGAGTTTTCATTCTTAACCATGAAGATTTTCCTGGAATAGGCAGAGAGCCATATTTGTGTAGCACACTTTGTGTGGACTTTCCATCCCTTACATGAACCTGCCATCCACCCTCCCTCACACGTGGAGCGATAGCCCCAGTTGGCTTGCCTACAGCAAGCCTGCGCTCCCAGTGTTGAAGAAACTGGTCACGGCCCAGTTCCACAGCCAACTGTCCATCTGCCCCTGATTTGGAAGGTGAGGGAGAAGGACTGTTCTCTGAAGTCCATCAGTCCCTGAGGGCCTCTTCCAGACTTACCCAACAGGCCGCTGTCATCCAGCCTGGGGACTTGCCCTAGCTTAGTCCATAGCAAAACCACAGGTGGCACATATCTAAGACAGGGCTGATTCCTCAGCTAGCTCGTGCTTGAGAATAAGCTCACTTCCATAACTCCTTTATTGACCACAGATTGCAGTATAAGCAGTGTTTTATGGTGACTACTAGTAATCCTTACAGAACAAAACAAGCTACTGAAAGAAGAACGCTTCCAAAAATGTTGTGAGTTTTTGTTATCCTGCTTCTAAGCTGTGTTCCCGTTGTGATTTTTGAGATGTTTCCCCCTCCGCTGTTGGGAACACGCCTGGGTCGCAGAGAGGCAGACAGGCAGAGCTGCGGCGTTTCTATAGCAGCAGAGCAAGCACCTGAGATGTGCTGGGTATAAATTTGAGAATGGCTATAGATGTTCTTCATCTTGAATAAAATACAAATAAATAAAAATAAGGAATCAATACAGTGTTTCTATATGCATAAGCAGCCATCTACTTTAAAACAGTGTGCATCAGTTGGCATGTGTACAATCGGTGTAGGTTCCCCTTATTTGCTTAGGCTATGGAAGATTTTGTATGCTGTTAAAGAATTCTCTTAATTTTTTGCTGGCTGTTTCGATAAAAAATTCCCTCAACACCCCTCATTCTGGAGCCCACATCCCTGGAGATGTTTTAAAACCTGGCTGGACAAGGTCCTGAACAACCCCATCAAATGTTGAAGTTCACTTGCTTTGGGCAGGAGGTTGGGCTAGTCGGTCTCCAGCAGTCCTTTCCAGCTCAGTTTTTGCCGTGATTCTGCAGTTACAACACAATGCCGCCCAGCCGCTGGATGAAGGATTTAGCTTTCTGCCACGATCGGCTGAACACTGGATATGTCCGTCTTTGCAGAGTTCCTCTGGGAGGATGCCCTTGCCTTCTGGCAGGTGCTGCCTCTTTTATAATGGCAGTTCTCGACCCAGGCGTGCCTGAACGTGGGGGAGATGGACCGCAGAGCGTGGCTCTGGGCTGCACTCCTTCGCCGGCACGCACACAGCAAGGACTTCAGCTCAGATCTGAAGCTCTCATTCAGCCAACAGTAAATGAAGGGGTTATAGCAAGTGCTGCTCATGGCAAACCAGTGAAAAGCGAAGTACAGAGCGTTGCTGCTGTGGATGGCCCTGCAGGAGATCAACACCACGTAGCAGTTCAGGGGGAACCAGCACACTGCAAACACGATCACCACCACCATCAGCATCTTCAGCGTCATCTTCTTCTTCCGTTGGTGGGCATAGTACTGCTCCATGGTGAGGTCCCCAATGGCGTTTCTCAGCCAGAGCTTCTTGGCCACCATGGTATATGTGATGGAGATCACAAGCAAGGGCAGGACATACAAGAGAACAAAAGTAGTCAAGTCCAAGTACTTCCAGAAAAGATCAGCAGGAGGAGGGAAGCTGGGGAGGCAGACCATTCGTATTGTTCGGTTCCTGAAGGTCAAAGAGAGAAAGAGCTGTCAATTCCACTACCAGATGCACACATCTGGAAGACAAACATCTTGGACGTTCTTACAAGTTTCAGTAAAGGTATGGATAGCAGAAGCAGAAGTCATTCAGTAACATGGGCAAGTGCCACTTTCAATGGAAAATTTTGCTTTAATTTGACCTTTGGCCCCAGTGAAGATATTTTAAACACATCCTCAGCAAAAGAAAAAAAAAATCCATATTGACATCTGTGCCCTCTAATGACAAAGAGCAACTCTCTTCTGTGCCTGCCTCAAATCGCAGGGCTGAATCTCTGAGCCAAAATCAACTAACAAAGAAGCCTGAAAGCAGTTTAATGGTCCTTTCATGAGAAACACACCACCTAATCAAAGAGCATGAGGATTTTTCTGTTTCATTGTACGTTCTTTTTTAATAACACAAATGGAGAGATGTGTGCTTTAGAATCTGTGGGGCTTTGATTAAGCCGCATATGTCATATTAAAAAAAAAGCACCATGTAAACATCTTACCCGATATAAAATCTTGTCAGAGTCTGATAAATGGCATGAGGCAGTGAAAAGCAGCTGGCCATAACCCAGATGACAGTGATGCAAATCCCTCCTTTCACCATGGACATGCGCGGCTTCAGAGGGTGCATGATAACCTGCAAAGAACAACCAATCCTGAGGATTTACAACGTCCTCAATTGATAAAAACGAGCTGCAAGCCTTAGAGAAAAAAAGAATGCATCTTTGCTTTATCCATGTCCAGGAGCAAGCATTTCACGCTGATCACTGAGTAGGAAGCGAACAGCGTGTGTGCTTTCCAGGACAGCCAGGAATGCTCAGCACGGACATTAAGCGTGGCGGAAGTTGAAAGCCAAGAGGCTGTTCTGGCTTGTACCACAGCGACTGCAAAAAGTCTTCTGATTGCTAAAGGCAAGGTCTCCAGCACAGACGGCAGCCACGGGGCTCACAACATCTGGCATCTGGTGGACTCGCAAGACAGAGTGACAAGATGCTTGAGAACCACGGTTGGGTGTGAGCCTTGGCCAACACAGCACTAACAGACTTGAAGGCTGGTCTCTTTGATGTCCACAGTTTACCCCGTGCAGTACTGGCTACAGCGTGCTGTAGTCCAGGGGTGTTTGCTGCTAAGGAGGGCAACTTTATCTGACAACGTCTTGGCCACTCTTTCTGCCTCATGTTGCAGTCTGAAGCACTGCAGCAGCTCTGCATCCCTCCAGCGTTAAAACGCAGAAAGGAGGGACTCACTGCACAGGACTTCAGAGAGTATAAGGGCTGGAAAACGCAAAGAGTTGTGCAAGTATTAGGTGTTACTGCTGGTCCGGCGCCCTGAGCAGAGAAACACGCTCAGCATCACCCGTCAGCTTGGCTTCAGAGATCGTGATGGTTAGATATCTGTCGAGCTACATGCACTACGGATGATTACATTAGGCAATGAAACAATAATTAAAAATAGACCTATCATGTCATCCAAATGATCTCTTGGCTGATGAAGCCTTTGGTATCTTATGCATGTCTTTTCTAGTCTCATTATAAATATCTGCTTAATCGAGCTTCTACAACTCCCCTGGAGCATCTGTCTGCTCTGGTACCTCTCAGGACTAGCAATATTTTTAGAGGCAAGTGTTGATTTCTCTTTGTTCAGTGACATCTTATTTCTATTTTTATCTTCTTGGGCCATACTAGCTAATTCCCATTCTGAGGTACATACTCCACTGAAATTGAAAGCAGGTACTGTGTTCACCCTTAACGAAGCACACACTTCTTGAGACCTAGGCGTGCCTTGAAATTAACCCAGAATCTACTGATTAAAAATAGTTATTATCTAAATTCTTAGCTTTCAGGACCTGTGATGTTGCACACAGAATGGGCAGACTACCAAACTTTTTGTGGTAAAAAAGACAGAAATGGATGATCTACGCTCTGGCAGTCACTGTAATTTTCTGACACCAGATGGAGCACATGCCAGACGATCAGAGTGGAATCCGTTATTGTTCTGAACTCCATCTAGCCATGCCATTTATCATGTGAAATTGCTTTTCAGTAACAACCATTCCAGTGACTCCAGCACCGCAGACAAATACACAGTCTGCCTGAGAGCGCACCTCGCAGGATCTGCTCTGCCAGTGCACAGCATTGATCAGCTCAAGTAAAAACGACAAACTATCGCACTTCAAGCAAACCCTTCGGTTTGCACTCATTGCTTGACCTGTAAGGTTTTCCTGCTTGGTATTTGCCAAAAAAAAATCAGGGTGGGGGGAAGAGAGGAGAATTTCTCGCCTTGAACTGAAAGTGCTAAGGCAGTTCTCACTACTTCCAGTCCTAGGCATCCGAAAATAACGGGCCAAGCCTAAAAACTGTAAGACTTCTCATAAATAAATGCTGAGAAAATGCATTGGCTTGCTGGTGTTGGAACTTGGGAATATATTGCCACTGTGCTTTCGGGGCTGTGCTCCAGAGAGCGGCCGAGGCGGGCAGGGGCCCCTGGAGATTGTCCAGCCCAGCTCCCTGCCCAAAGCAGGCTGCCCAGCGCTGTTCCTTGTTGGGTCGTGGACATCTCCAAGGACAGAGACTCCACAACCTCTCTGGGCAGCCTGTTCCAGTGTTTGATCACCCTCACTGTAAAAAAATGTGGGGTGTTTGTCCACTGCCATGAAAGCTAGAGTTCTCCCCCCCATTCCTTGATTCCAGGGACAATGCAGGTTTCCAGGTACTGGGATTTGAAAGGGAAAAAACTATGTATTCAGCACCTTATTTTCCAGCAAGCATAGGGGTGATATATATCGCATACCTGATGCCGATCCAGAGCAATGGCAGCAAGGGTCAGCACAGACACGTGAACAGAGCAGTACTGAACAAACCGGCTTATGTGACACATCAGCTTCCCAAAAACCCAGGTACTGCTTACAAACCGCACCTGAAGAACAGACAAAATTGGATTAAAACAGTGTGCATTATCTACAGAGTAGAAAATCGGCTTCCCTGGAGTATGGTAAGGAAGAAATTCTTTAATATAGTATGCTTTGTAGATGCAATATACTCGGTTTTTCTAGGGAAACAGTGACTATGCAAGAGGCTCTGAAACAGAGGTGAGATTTATTGTGCTGAGCAAACAAATCCACCTGAGCAGTGCTCTGTGCATGTGTGTTTGGGTATGCTTGTGTACATGTAACGTGGCCCTGCTGGAAAAGGTAAAGAAATCTTAGCTCACCTCCTTGATGAGGCTCTGCAGGGAAAAAAAATAGCTTGCCTCCTTAAAAAAAGTGGCACATTTGAATTTGTGGATGCTGAAAATCGCATGGGTTCAAAACTCAGTGAGATAAATATATGGAAGAAAAAATGTCATTGAGGGCACTGAAATAGCACGGTAAGAGCTCTGAGCTAGGGACCGGCTCTCTGTGGAGCATCTCTGCCTGCCCGCCCGGTGCCGGCACTCCTGCCGGGGTCCGTGACTACCAGCCACACTCAGAAACAGGACCTGGCGCTGGACAGCAGGGTGTTGCTTGTACGCTGGTCTCTAAGCCCGGCTCTCCTCTCATCATGCTGTGTGAGATGCACCAACTGCAATTTCAGAGGTGTCAATTAAGTTACACAGAGAGGAAAATTTTACCCTCTGGTTGAAAAAGCAACTCACACTTCACAAGCTGTGTCGCCTTCCTCACTGATTCGACCTCTGCAGGTACGGGAGCCTGCAATCCAGCCGCTGCGGGGAGGGGAGGGAGGCAGGGGCAGCTTAAAGCCCCCGGGACTGCAGTGGCAAGGGCAGCCTGGCATTTCGCAGAGAGGTGCTGCTTACTGTGGCTTTTCTGCAAGGGAGGTTATTCCCAGTAACAGTGGTTGTCTCACTCTCTTGTTATTCCTGACTGCACAATATTAATTCCAAGTTAATGTAACTCATTCTGGAAGCACATTAAGCTAATTTGAAATAAAGCACATTCATTACAAAACATCTGTCCACACAGAAAATCAGTCAAGACTAGCTAATCTGTTTTCAATTAATCTAATTAATTTCCCTATAGAGACATCTCTAGTAGTAATGACTCTGTCACTGAATGTGTAGCGATGTGCTGTTTCTCTGAAGTTGGTATAAAGCTCTTTCCCAAGAGAGATGACAGTTGTTTAATTATTTGTGCCTACTGTGTGCCTGTTGCTGTGCAAACACGCGAGAGGGCACTCTCCTTTCCCTGACAGATTGCAGGATGCAAATCCAATCAGAGCAAGGCAGAGAACTCCCAACAAAGAAACAGCATCAATTTAAGAAAAGGTGAATCCAAACTGATAATTCGGGAACTGCTTTTGGACGGCAGAAGAACACTATGGACTGCTCTGGGGAAGGACGGAAGCAGGAGCAGTTGGGATGCTTTTCCAACCAGAGGGCTGTGTGACATGCAGCTGTACAGAGCCCTGCTTACGTGGTGTCCATAGATTGTGACAGTGGGGCAAGAAATGAATCCATTTAGTTCTGCCCACCTCATTCTTCTAATGTTTTTCTTATGTCTATACTATTTAGTAACTGAAAATAAATAAAGGTCAGCCCCAAGAAGCACAGTTTGTACTGCCTGAGTAAGAAGCGTGCCAAGCTGACATGGCTCAGCACAGACTTAGCAGTTTGCCCTTCAATCATCTTCACAAGGGCTGACCTCGCTTGCATAATTTCCATAGGAAATTGGCAGTTAATTGGACCTTCTAGTGTCAGACTCATCCCCACTTCCTTCCCCACCAAAAGACAAACAGGGCTTTGATGCCGGTGCCTTGCCGGCATCCCGGCGGAGGGCGGAACACCACAGCGGAGCGATGCCTGCGAGGTGAGGGCTGAGCGCCCGGTGCTGCTCACCGAGCCCTGCCTGCGAGCTAGGGGGGTTGGGGAGAGCGGCACGGCCGCGGCTTGTCCGGGAGGCAAAAGGAGCAGGAGGGAGCCAGAAAGCAACTCTGCGTGTCAGGCTGTTCCTGGCCATTCAACACTCAGCTGACAGGCACACACAGACACCAGCAAAACACAGACGAGCCGGATGCTCACCAGCGTGAAGGGGGTGTTCAAAATGGTGATCATCACGTCGGCAATGGCCAGGTTGACGATGAAGAGGCTGGTGGCGGAGTGCATCCTCTTGTTCTTGATCACCACGTGGCACACCAGGATGTTCCCAAAGAGCGAGATGCAGATGATCACGGAGTAGGCTACTATCAGCAGTGCCTTCACCATCGGGCTCTGGGACTCGCCCTCATACCTGCTCCCACTGTCAAAGTCCCCCAGGTCCTCCAGGTCCAAATCGCTGTGGAAGAAGGACTGGTTAGGGAAGCCGTACAGTGCAGAAAAGAAGTTGGTTGCATTGTGATTCTCTGCTCTCCAGAAGGGCTTGGAGATGTACTGCAAAGGGAACCACGCGTGCCTGCTCATGGCTCGGGAAGCAAAGCTCCAGCGCTGCCCATGTCCCGGCTGCACCGGGCAGCTCAGGTGCTGAAGTCTGCGGCTGCAGGAGGGAATGCGCACACTTGCATTTCAAAAATCTGCCCTGTGGTTGCAAACGACAGAGAAGAGTTGATACATGGGTCCTTCTTCCTGTGCTGATTACAAGCGAGCTTTGCTCCAGGGACTCTCCAGCTGCTGCCCTGCTTCACTCCCGTATGTCCTACATGCAGAAGCTGATTCAGATGCTGAAATATCAGAGATCCCCAAACACCTTCCCTCTGCACCTAGGAAGAAATGTAGTGAACATTTCCTTCTGGGCACAGTTCTGTTTCTCTTCCACAACTTCTCCTTGGAAATCTGCTTTACTGGTTTTCCACATAGCCCTTCATCTGTCAGGTCTCTGTTTCCCGAGAGTTTTCAAAGCTTGTCAGAACCAAAAAAGCAAGGACAGCGGTTCCCTTTTCTTTCCATCCACCAAGTACCTCGGAGCTCTACACTGAAGCAGCTTTGCTCAGAGTCTGAGTCGTCCCTGCTTTCCCTGTGATATATACAGCCTGCCAGATGACAGACTGCGTGTGAAATAGCCAATAGTGTATCTCTCCTGAGAGTATCCTGAGGTGCATTGCAACCCCGCACACGGACGATGGGAGAGTCTGACATGTGCAGATCCAGCAAAGCAGCAAAACACAGAGAGCAGATGTGCCCTGATCTTCCCCGTCTCCTCTCTCCTCCTCCTTTCTGGGTACCCAGCAAAACAGCTACACGGGGTGAAGCATCTGTACTAATTTGCAGCATCTTTCCTTCTCTCCATTCCAGAGCCTTGGCAGACAGAGAACATCTGAGGATTTCTGCCTCCAGAGAGTTCCCAGCTTTGTGCCGGGCGCTGTCCCCTTCTCACTTTCCTGTGCTGTGGAGGACAGTGTAAAAAGTGAAATGCAACCTGAAAACGAGAGCGGACGTTTCAGGGTGCTGCGGGGAGTCCACCGAGACTCCTGCCACAGCTGAGCCCTCTGCGCTCAGAGCCAGGAGGTGGGGAGAGCCGGAGCAAACCGCAGCCGCACGGGTGGAAACCTCTTCTTGTCTGCTTCCCTTCCTCTGCAGGCAGAGCCATCTGCAGAGCAGCCTCAGGCTCCAAGCTCAGAAACTCCAACGCAGGAGCCTTTCTGTGCCACCCTTCTGCAGTGGTCCCCGGGCCGGGGGTGTCTGGCAGCACCAGGATGCTGGGCAGGCAGGGGGGCTGAGTGGGGAGCGGCCAGGCTTGTGTACGGGGCTGGAGACAAAGGTCAGCTTCTTGTTTTTGACAGACTTGGCATCCCAGCATTCATTTGGCAACACAGAATGCATTTTGCCGTAACAGTTTTTGTCATATGTGTCTTCAGAGATGTCTCCAGGCTTCTCCTCCCTTCCTCAGCATCCCTGGGGAAGGGCAGCCTGGTAAGCAATGTCAGAATCTGGCAGCGAGGTGCTCTCCAGAAAGGAAAGGGTACCAACTACAGAGGAGAGCAGAGAGCCCTGGGCTTCGGGACTGCTGTTGCCTGTGGTAACGCACCACTCCCCACTGCCAGCGCTACGCCCAGCCCCGTCACGGACCTGCTGAGAACTAGCCGAGCGTTGCAGGTGAACGACTCTGTTCTGCATCTTGGCAATCTGCAGTCAAGAACAGGGGCTTTTGGTAGGCAATGCCGTGCAGCATTTGTTCTTTGTTTCAGGGTCTTTCAGCCCCCACTCTCAGAGTGAAAGGTGTGTTTTAGTAATTTCTTTTACTAATTCTCCCTTAAACACACTGAAATAAGTGATGGCATGTGGAGGATGAAGCATTAAAGAACTGGGGACATGTGAGCAATCCAGCATTTTCTCTATGAGGCCATGAAGCCTTAGCATAAGGCTGCAGAGCCTTAGCATAAGGCAGCAAGGGCATCTAGAGGACAAACGGTGGTATAAAAAAAGGAATGAATGCAAAGAAAAATGAGTCCAGAATACTGAAGCGGAACCTGCCACCTACAAGAAAGCCACAAGCACAACACGTGAACAAGTAATGCACACCAAACATAATCGGGTTGCTATGTGATTTGATTATTGCCAATGGGAGATCGCCGCGGATGTAATGGGGAATATAAATGTGAGCTATCCGAGGCCAACAAACGGCTTGTACCTGATCACATTGATCGTCGTGTCGAGTCCGGTTCATCCTCCGCGACAGTGGCAGTTCTGCCCTCCCGCTTCCCTTTTCATGCTCCTGCACTCAGGGTCACCCTGCCGCCCTCAGCACAGCCCGGGCATGACATGAGAAGGGACAGTCCATCGGTATTGGCCTACGACTCAAAGTTTGGATGTCTGCAAAATCGCGGGAAATTAACGGCCATTGAGCCACTTGGGCATCCACTCGTGCGGAAGGCAGCAGGAGGTAAAGCCCTGTACCTCTCCCAGTAACCTACTCTTCCTACTGTAGGATGCTTGAACAGGAGAAGCCAAGCCCTAGATCAGCACGAAAGAAAGGTACTTAATTAAATCCCCCTGAAACAGCACTTTAGCTTTTATTCTTACAGCTTTCCCAGGAGATAGTGAAACACAGTTCCCGTTTTGCAGACAGAGGAACAGCACAGATGATCAGACAACCTGCGTGGGATTACCTAGGATGCTGATGCTTGAGTTAGGAGCTGAAAATTACTTCTTCAGATATGCTGGACCAGCCTTTCCACAGCAAAGACTGACATACAAGCAATCTGTAAAAATATCCAGTGAACCGATGGTGTGCTGAGGAACTACATGACCTTGTGATCCAAATGCCACGTTATCACGGACCAGACTTTGCAAGCGTAACTGAAAGGAGCCATGCGCAGCACCCCGTATGTTTACCCTGAAACAACTAAAATACCCAGTTCCGCACCCTGACACCAATGCAAGCGTTTCTAATATTTTGTGCTAAGAGACATTCGAGTATGTTTGCCATTTTCCTTTTGCAACAGCAATTTAATCCAGCACAACCCTTTGCCATTTCAGAGGAGCGTGACCCTTAGCCACCCAGACCCCCTGCAGGCCATTGGAGCTGGTCCATGGCTGTTCTCCATCCTCAGAGGGGCCGAGGGAGGCTGAACCCATCAGCCACCGTTCATCTTGGTCTCTTGCAGCCTTCCTCACCCCAGCAGGACTGCTTGACTTGCTTCTCCATTGAATTTCTTCTCAGAGGAGTTTACTTTTGGTTGTACCATCTCACTCCAGGGTCTTTGGAGAAGGGGAGATGTATATGTTACCACATTTCATTGCCATATAAGCACTTCTGCGCTAGATTTCCAGCACCATTTTTGTGAGGTGACTCAGCCCTGAGGGATCCCCTTCTGCACCTTTCCTAGAGAGCAGGCTTGGGTAAACATGTGTCCCTTGCCAGGAGCGAGAGGTCTTCCCAGATCAAGAGTGGGAGTCAGCTCTGGCCAACTGCCTTTACAAAGCTTGGTACAAATGAACCTGACACGTTTTCTGTGATTTCTCTAATGTATCTGCAATTATTCCTAATTCAGAATGCCAGGCACACAGCAGAGATCAGCTGTGGTACGCATAGGTCATCCACAGCAAAATGCTCAAGTAGTTTATAGGCACATAATTTTAAGCAGTGAGAAAGTACAAAATTATATTCTAAAATTTCATGTTATTTCCTATTTCCTGTGCCTATCAAATGGCTGTAAAGTAAAAACAAGTAACCAAGGGACACGCCATCAGTTCAGGACATGAAATCTGACATAGGCTAATGCGGAAGATCTGCTCTTGACAAGGAAGACTCCATGGATACAGCAGAGACAAGACACACAGAGGCGGCAGCCATCGGCGGTGCGGCAGCTGCTGATCACGGTCCATCGGGGGTGGAAACAAGCACTACCAGGTCCAAGCAATGTTGTGGTTTTTTTCCCTTTGCAGAGGATTCAGTATCAGGAGCAAAAGCCAGACAGGCTCCTCTGGAGCCAGGTCCCATTGGCAGGGGCAGGCAAGTTGCTGTGGAAGCTTCTGTCGTGCCTTTTTCCTTAGTCTGAAGAAAATTCCTCTGGGAATTCCTCTGGAATGTACTGGACTAAAAGCTGCTCTGAAGTTACTGAAAAATAACCCCTAAAAACCTTAATCTGATTTTACTAGCAGCTACAAATGTGCAAATGGGAAATGAGAGCCCTGCTCCTTTAATAACTGATGCAGAAGACAAAATATTATTTGAAAGCAAAAGTGAAATAAGAAGCCTTGACATACTTCTCACAACTCCGTGGAGGCAGACATGACACGAGCTTTGAAATAGACAGTTGCAAAACCCCTCCTTGAACAGCAGCTTTCTTTTCACCGCTGGAGAATAGGTGATGCTCTGCAGGTTATATTTATGTTCTGAAAATGGGGTTTTTTACTGAAAATCTGAACGAAAGCCAGGACATTAGTGTAATCAGTGCCAATCTGAAATTTTAGCTGTTAACAATAAATTTTACCCCATTCAATCAAAAAAATTAAACCTTTTTCCTTAGGGAGCCAATATTTCTCTACAAAACCAAAGTTTTCAACTTCAGTCTCTCAAGCCAGACTAGGGTTGCTGAGTTGCTCCTGCCAGTTCACAAAGGTCTTGCTACGGAGCTGGAGGAGGCCAATGACTTTGGAGGACACGGCCCTGTGCAGGGAGCACATCTTTCAGGGAGGGAAGTCACAGCAGAACAGCAGCGAGAAGCAGAAAATGGCCTCATCTCAGGGGTGTGGGAGCTGTCTCTGAAGAAGCTCACCCCGAGACAGCATTCCTTACCTTCACCTGACCAGTGCTCATCTACTCTACAGCATCCTTTTACATCCCTCCTACCCCAGGTGTCTCCCACTGGATTCTTTTGTCCGTATAATATTCAGTCTCTTTCAATGGCTATTACTCATTCTGGGATTGTTTTTTTCTTCCAATATCTCAGTGCTTCAGGGGCTAAGTTTTTGAAACACTGATGACTATTCCAGCTCAGATTAGCTTGCATTCATATTATGAAAAACATTTCTCACATTCAGTGCCTTTTATCTTTTCAACTGCACTTCATTCGACTCTACTCCAAGAGAAACAGAATTAGTCAACGCTTGATTTTCACTCCTTAACGTTACTGCCACACTCCCAGCTGCACTCCCTAAAATTCTTGGCTTTCAAGAAAAAAAAAAATCTACATCTACTATTTGTTTTAAAGGCTAGACGCTGCATTCACACTCCTGAACGACCTGTGAACCCCCACATTTCTTCAACAGCCAAAAATTCAGGGACCGAGGTTCGATGCACTCTCGAAGGCAAACCTCGCTCTTTCGTAAACCAACGCACGGAGACGAGGGCACCAACTCTCCGTGCTCCAAACAGCTCGCTGGCAAGCTGCAAGCTTTACATCAGTGGCTTTTAGTTTGGTGCTTAAAAACCGAGCACCAAAAAAAGGCCCATCAGCTGGAGAAAGATTCGGCAGGACATCTCCGCAAGCGCCCTGCTGCCCACCCCTGCAGCGGGGAGCGGGGGACCGGGCAGGCAGCTGGTTTTAAGGGGCTGTTGGCAACATCCCAGATTAATTTTACCTCCTTCCACCTTGTGCCTAGGCATCTCTTGGTGGGGATGTAAACCAGCTGCAGGAATCAAAGTAAGACCCATGGCTTCACCTCTGCACCTGATGGGAGGTTTCTGGTTTTTACCAACCCATTTCTCATGCCGACCCATTTCAGAGTGCAGTCCAGCTGGAGCTGCATCAGTTACACAGAAATAGGTGTTACTCTGTCACAAGAAAAAGCTGAAAACTCCCAAAACTGCTTTGTTATGCAAAATTACACACCAGCTACCTTCTCTCTACAGTAGCCTAGCTTTCATCCTCTTTGCCCCCAGGACCCTGCTGCCTCTTGTTCTCATTTGGGGGGGGAAGCCAGGTCAAGTGGCATTAGTGGTTAGCTCGGAGAAATGGAAAAGCTAAAAATCAGACAGACCTTACAGGCACTTTACTTGTTTTTGGATTTCGGTAGCACGGCAGGATGTGTTTTCAGAGCCCTTCTCCCCAGGTAGGAGTGGGGAGGATGCATCTCCCAGGCGTCTGGGGGACAGGGGCCAGCAGCCCCCCGTCCCGGGCTGATCCCGCAGCTCCATCCCCAGCCATCCCGGCTCTCTGGAGTGATCCCCCTGCCCCAGAGCTGCTGCGGGCTCCTGGCACTGTGTGGCAAAGCGCCGGTGGCAGCAAGTGTTTGTCTTGTGGGACTCCAGGGGAAATCGGGATGCGAAAGCAAACTGGGGGAAACGCAGCAGAGCGTGTCCAGGAAGAGATGTTCGATCCAGCTAGTCCTATCGATCAAAAGATGTTAGAAAAAACACAAAGCCCTCTCAGAGTATGAATCTTCCTTTCCAATCTCAGGTTCCTTCTCTCAGTCTGTCTCCCGCCGTAGAGGTCTGGTGCATGGCACCAGGACAGGGGCTGTGGCACCGTCCGGACCTGGGACGGTCGCTGTGCTGTGGCAGCCCCCCAGCCCTGCCCGCGGGGGGAGGGAGGGCCAAAGCCAGAGCTAGCAGAAAACCAGTAGCGTGGACTTTCAAGGGTAGGGACTCAGCTAAGGTGGTTCTTAAAAACAGAAATATTTTCAGAGCATGCAGAAAGAAGTCAAGTCTGTTGCCTGGGAGTGCAGAGCTTTGGTTCCCTGGACTGCATTGCTTTCACCTCAGTAACCTCCATGAGCTTCTCTCCAGACAGACATTTTCTCAGCTGCAGTCCTTCTTTGCTGGGCAAGTTATTGCAGCAGCCCTCCTCACGCCCTCATCCCCAGAGCCAGCTCACATGGGCAGGACAAACCAGTCCCCGCACTGCCGGCATCTTCCCCCAAAGAGGAGGGGGCTGCCCATGCCGAGAGGGGCCGGGGTCTGAGCCCCCAGCAGCCACTCTGTCACCTCCCTCCTGCAGCTTCCCAGGTGACTCACAGCTCATTAGCAGCATCAATTCCAATTAACTGGGCTGTGGATGATTTAATTACTGTATTCAATAATCTTGATTAAATTCTAAGCAATAGCTTCTTAAGGACATTCAGATAAATAAGTATTGCTTTTTTGTCACTGATGACTTCAAGGTAGACCCTGAAGGTCTGAATTCAGCAGTCCCATCCTTCCCACCCAAGACAGGAGATGCTTCAGTGCTGCCCAGAATAGGAGAGCTCAAGCAGAAGGCTGGGTAAGCAGTGACCCAGGCTGTAAGAGGAACTTGAGGCAGACTGACATTCGCATCCAGCCTTGAATCCATTTTTCCCATCCCCAGGCAAAAGCAGGTGGATCTGCACCCACCAGTCACTTCTGGAGTCCCTCCACTGCCACCTCCATCTACCCCAGTAAGTCACTTTTCCCCTTAAAACCTTTCTTTTTTTAATTCCAAGTAACTTGCATTTTAAGGTTCTTGGTGATAATCTAGATTACCAGTGATCAACAGAGTAGAAACTATTTAGTCGTCTTTTTCTCCCCAGCATGCAAGTATTCAAGAAGACTGACTTGGAAGTAAGCAGAAGAATAACATGTTAGCATCTGTGTTTATCTACTACTCTGCAATGCAATCTACAAGACTGAGTGCCAGAGAAAAAAGTAAAAAAAAAAATATCAAAGAGGCTTCCTTGTACCTCATCCAGCTAAAATAAATAAAGGAGTAGGACATTTTCATGCTGTGTTCCCTACAGATTGGAAGGAAGACAGCGCAGCAAGACCCATTAGCAAGCTCTGAACTATTTGCTGTCCTGGGAGTAACTAACGTAACAATGAAGACAAAAATGTTCTGAAAAATAGATAAAACCATTTTTTTTTCTTTACTGGGCTGTTTTGAAAGACTGAGTCACTGAAAGCAGGAGTCCATTGGTGCAGGGAAGCACACATGAGGAAAATAAAAAAGTGACTGAATCAAACTACCCTAAAGGTTTTGCTTTATGATGCAGTCTGACAAGATCTCATACGCCTCCAGAAAACATTTTTTAAGATAATGTCATTCATTTCTTTAATAGTGGTGAATTCCAAACAGGAGTGATGCCACCAGAGCCGCAGCCATCATCATAACTAATTTCCTACAAAAATGACAATTGTATCTAGGAATTTATGAGACTCGCAGCTTGGAAAAAGTACTTGAAAGAAGGGAACTGCAGAAGAGGAAGAAATAAAGTTTGAGATCGTATTACTTCTTTCCTAACAGTCAGAATTTGAGAAGAAATACAAAAAACTACAGGAGATTTCCTCCGGGAGAGGTTTCCAATACAGACTACAACTTCCTACATTTTTTCTTTTCTGCTGCTGGTGGCTTAAATTAAGGAACTTCTCTTCAGGTTGGACAGACTCAGGCATCAAGCACATGCAGACAGCTTCTCTGGGGGTTTCTATTTCGCTTGCTCATCAATAGATCACACAGCAGTTGCAGCTATCCTGAAGTCATCAGGGGGCAATTTTGAGGAGTTAAATAATGTAAGTTGGAGATGTTTCTCCCCATTCACTTTTTATTTGTGGTTTTACTCATCACAGCTTTACTTTGCAGGTCTGTGATGACTTTGGAGTCAGTACACAAGGGGAATAAGGGAGAAACTAGAGCAGAGCTGGCCAAAGTCACAAGCCACTCACCTTCCAGAGAAGCTTCCTAGTTCCAGATCTCTTCAAGCTCATAGAGGAGAGAGGAATTTGCTTTCAAACAAACATAAACCATGTGATTTTACACCAAAAGAGCTTTTCCACAGCCTGAGCACTTGAGGAACTGCTTGCTTTTAAGCAAGGCTTCTTTTATAAAATGCCAGTTAATTATCCATCTCCATAAAATGAGCACCTGGGACTGTGCTTAATGTCTTCAAGCAAGAACAGCTGTGACTGTATTAATGCTAGCCTCAGTGGCAGTCCTAGCAACAGAAAGGTGGGGTTTGAAAAGCACAGCCCTCAGCCTTGGAGCTGCTTATCTGACTGGCTGTGGGTCTGCCTCACCGGGCTGTGTTGGGATGCTGCTAGAGAGCTAGGCACTGGGGCTTTTGGGGTACGCTGCTTTAATGCTCTGCTGCTACTGGCACTCAGGAGACAGTGACTAGGAGGACCACCTGGAGGAAGGCGATTTGTCTACCTGCTGTCCTGTATTGCTTTCCTTTAGCTCGGCTGAGTTGAAGACACTGTTTGGAAGCACAAGCCTAGTTTAAATGGCATCCCAGCAGCTCGAAAGTTGCTGGCCGAAGACTGAGCCAAAATACAGAGAGATGCACCTAATTTCACGAAAGTAGCTTAGAGATGAAAGCTGTTATTCTTGTCTTTAGAGCTAATCCTGATCCCTTTGAATGAATGGCATTCTTGTTGTCTGTGTTTTCCTAAAATTTCCCAGAATTTAGCCCCATGAATGATCAAAAATAATAATCTGGTTGGGAACAGGATGTCTTGTTTCATACGCTCAAAACAACAGCACCTTTAACACCGGCCAAAAAAGGTTTTATGTGGCTGGCCATCAGGGTGTATCCGATTTGCACATAAATCTTGCCTCCAGAAGGTATTGTGAATTTTTCATTATAGGCAGTCTGAAGCAAGTAGCCCTGGGTTACACCCACATTTCTCCCAGGGTGGGCAGAGGGTTCTGTGCCTGGTAGTTTTTTAAACTCCGTCAGCCAACTTAACAGGATAATGCTCAACTAACCTTGAGAGCCTTGAATGGAAGTGGCTATTAGTGCAAAGTTGTTATTATCAGGAACAGCATCTTAAGTTGCTGAACCTCACATGCTAGTACAAGATGTCTCCATAATTAAATATCGGCTCTTTCTGAGTCATATTGGAACATTTGCTGTGAGTCAACCTGAAGCAAAACAACAAGCCCTGCAAACAAAGGATGCCTTTTTATCCCATGATCTGTGGTCCTGCCTTGACATGTGTTGGGCAGTACACTTCTGGAGCAAATTCTGAGCGGCTAGAGTTGCTGGAAGGTAAAGCAGCAATAATCATAAGCAGCTGACCAAATTATTTAAAGAACATTGAAAAGATCCCTATGTGTGTGGAAAAAAAACCAAAAACAAAACCAAAGAAAGTACTTCTGCATAAACATTTGGGTTAGGATTTTTATTTGTTTTAGTGCCTTTATGCTATAGAAAAAGCAGGCCAAGCGAAGACAAAACCAGCCCTGAATTTCGAGTGTCCACCTTGGTCAGTCTGTTACAAATTAGCTTCTCAGACAATAATGATTTTCTTCTCTGTTTTCTATGCAGCCAACTTCTCAGAGCTGAAACACAGGACTCAGGAGCTGTGTTAAATGCTTTGACAGCAATGACAAACATGTCTCGGAGTGTTAGTACGGAGCATCGTCGCAAACCAAGACATTTCGATAGTGCATTGGAAAGGTCTGGAGAGGGCTTCCCCAGGACTGGGCCCCGCAGCACCAGGCTGAGGTGATCTGCCACACGTCAGACAAACCGAGAGGAGGTGAACGCGTCCAGGCTGGCCGATGTTGGCTTGGCGTGCGGGAGGTGGGGAGCGAGGAGCGGTGGAAGAGCTGCTGTGGAGGGGGCTGTGCCGGAGAGCGGTGGGTCCTCCCGGTCAGCGCGGGCTCTGCCTGGCAGGGTTGTGACGTGGACCAGGGCCGTCCATCACAGACGCCGTCGGATGACTTTCCCTAAGTGTTGTGCGGAGGGTTAGTGATGTCTTTAAACTTTATGCTCTCTGGCTGAAGGTCTGGGGTGAACTACAACCTGCTTTTAACTTCTGGCTGCTTGAGTAAAATAATGGATATGATGCTTACACACTTCTGAAATAAAATATGCACTAAAACTGCCCACTTCAGAAACTCAGGGATTTTATTTGACGGTGCTCAGAGAATGGTGCTCATGCTATTCCAGCTCCGAAGTCATCAGCCTTGCAGGCTTTTGCAGGACATTTGGCACAAGGAGCAGAGCTCGTTGTCTTGGGCTGCGGCTGTAAGCGCTGAGCATGCCTGGGGAACAGCAGAGAAGACAGGGCTGATGACGACGCGTGGGCAGACGGCAAGCCCTGGCAGGAGTGGGGCTGCATCCGGCTCTCTGAGCAGCGGCGGGGACCAGCTCCGTCAGGCGGCTGTGACCTCAGCCCCGTCCCCGCTCCGCCAGCATCAGGTCCGTCCTGGCACAGGCACCCAGAAGAGAGCTGCCACCTCCAGCACCAGTCAGGGGGGCACTGGGGAGCTGTGGCTGTGCTAGGAACGTGGGCAGGGAATGCTGCAGAAACCAGGAGCTCACACGGACGTTGCTGGCATGCTGGAAATGAGAAATGCTTCATTGTAAACAACAAATTAACAGTAGCCAGGGTTCATCTGGCATGGGGATCTTTCCCCTCCAAACCTGCCTTCCTGCAGCTGAGCTACCTCCTTGCCAGTATACGACTGTGCCTCCTAACACGTGCTTGCCAGCAGAAACCGTGCATTTGCCTGTACGAGACACCTTCTCTCTGCCTGCCTGGATTTATATCTAAATATTAGAGAAGATAAAAAATACATGTAGGAAGGCAATAAAACAGCAGTCTGTCAGAATGTGGGATACGTCACAAGGTTTACACCTTCTCTAAGCTATGGTTTTTCTTCTTGAGTGATCTTTGTCAAGACACTGCCACCCATCATGACATGGGGAATCAGTGCCTGGGCTTCACTCGGTGCTGCAAGAAAGGCAGGTCTGGGAGTTCAGCTATCTCCCTTATCTCTGCTCTGACACAGCTGCCTGGAGCCCAGAAAAGGGATAAAAGTTTTTCTAGAGCACATTCCTCAATATTTTAGTTAATTTGGTGCTAAATTTTATTCTGTTCCGTGACAACTAGAAACAAAACATATTTGTAAACTGCTGGCGTGCTTCGACTAGCTGCAAAGCTCTGTAAGTTTTTCTCTCTTAAAACATGATCTTCCTCAAGTAGCAGCAATCTACTCTTAATAAGTGTAAGGAATCAGTCATTGCCCTCCACGCCAGAGCGAGAAGACTCCTCAGGAGTAGGCTGAACACCAAGCCATGATGGTAGGTGAGGAACCTGGCTTTCCCAAGCCATTCACTGGTGTCTGATCACTTTCTAGGAGTCTTTGCTTTATGTTTTGAAGGGGAATCCTTGGCTTTCTCTGCACGCGGCTTGTTAGAAGTTTCAGGTACTTGCATCTGGTAGATCATGACATCTTTCCAGCAGACAACAGAGCAGGTCATCACGTAGGTCTCTCATGGAGGCATGAGATAAATTAAAATCACTCCTTAAGAAAAGTATACTTGGAAGCCATGCAGACAAACTGCAATTCATATTCCTGACTACAGCTCCTCTGGGAGCCTCCTTCCCTTCCATTTTCCCTCAATTAATTCCCTACCCTCTGCCTCTCTGAACTGTGCGCTGCAGACTTAGCTAATCATGTTTTGCCACAGCCTACTGACTATTGCTGTAATGCATAACTAGGGAACGCCAGGGAGGAGCTGACTCCGCAGTAATGAAACAAATTATTTCTGTATCTTCATAGTGTCTTAGCATCAAAATGCCAAATGCAACAGGTAGATGACCTACTGAAAAGATTCTTTTTTATTACATAAAGCAAACCAGAATCTAATAGAAGCCCAGCTGCGCTCTGACACTCGTGGGATTGTGCCTTGTGGTAGGGATTTTGCTGTGCTGGGCGGCCCAGTGCAACAAACCCAGTTAACGTTTGCTGTCTTTCCATTCCAGAGGGTGAAATTTATTTTCTATTACCTTAAGACAAAGCACACAGGAATCCGCTGACTCTCCTCCGTTCAGTTTAGTAATTTATATATCTTTCTCCTGCGGAAAGCTGGGCAATCACCACCATCTTGCAGTTAAGGGCAGACCCCAGCAAGATGCATTTTACTTATGTAAACCCTCAGATGGTGTTCATCAGACTTTAAAACGTCTTATTTCCATTTCCTCCAAACTGTTCATCCAGCCATATCTCAAAGCACAACCTCCCGAGTGAGCTTTCAATCACTATTTTGGGCAGAGCATTCAGGTCCACAGCTGGTTGCCTGGGAGGTGGGTGCAGGCAGGTTTCTGCCAGGAAGATGTGTCCAGGTAGGGTTTAGCGTTAGGATTGTTTTTCATGTAATGGAACAGAGAATTCCAACTCCATGGTTACCTTTTTGGTAGGAAGTGTTTCATACACTTACAGTCTTACTGTCAAGCAGCACGAAATCTGCGCCGCTGCCAGACGGCGGAAGCCTGCGCAGTGCTGGTCAGAACACGTCCTTTGCAGCCCCAGCCCAGCTACACAGCAGCAGCGTGGCAGCGCCTGGGAACGGCAGCGGCTGAGCAGGCAGGAGGACGCCTCGAAGCCACTGCTTTTGGAACTCTTAAAAGACTTCTTAGCAGCAAAGCAAGCTCACAGCAAAAGGAATCACTTTCGATCTGCTTATTTGCAGAGTCACCCGTGGGCTGCAACGGCCGAGAACAAACTGCAGGTTCCCAGGCTTCTCTGAACGTTTGTGAATGACACTGATTTCTGCATGAAGTGAAAGCAATCTACAAGCAAGTGCCAGAATAAATACGTATGGCTTCCAGGTGAACTGACAAACTCTTACCATGTTTGTAAAGCAGTGAGGAACATGTGAGAAAAATGCCTGATGAAAAATGCCCCACACTGTACTGTGGGATAAAGATTAAAAAAAAAACAGGTGAGTGAATCATAGAATCATAGAAAGTTTTGGGTCGGAAGGGACCCCCAGAGGTCATCTAGTCCAACCCCCCCGCAGCGAGCAGGGACACCGCTAACGAGATCAGGTTGCTCAGAGCCCTGTCCAACCTGGTCTTG
>Ga0065711_1030798_pt1 | contig 31388 bp, 9 predicted proteins | sample Hoacrofraction12_FD_59098 | JGI IMG/M metagenome (GOLD analysis project Ga0065711, IMG submission 59098) | Hoatzin crop microbial communities from Cojedes, Venezuela - Epithelial fraction 12 v2 (version 2) | ecosystem: Host-associated > Birds > Digestive system > Esophagus > Crop | place... | reverse complement strand
CCCGCAGGCGGCGGGCGGGGCAGGGCGGGGCGCGGCCCCCCCGAGGGCGGCTGCCGCAGAACGTTCTGGAAGGCGCCGGGCCAGGCGGGAGGCGCGCGGGCGCCCCCCGGCGCAGCGCCTTGGGAGGGCGCGGGGGGAGCCTGAGAGAGAGCCCGCCGCAGCGCTCAGGCGGACGGGTCACAGTTCCTGCACTTCCGCCGTTTTACCCAACAGTTGTGAGTTTTCCGTGTTTAAAGTGCTATCCCCTTCCATTGTCAGCAAAGTACCTGAGAGGGTGAAAGTCTTTGTGCCTCTGGGTTTGCTCGCCTTGTGAAAAGACAAAGCTATTCTTACTCAAGCTCCATCACAGTGGCTTTCCACGATGAAGTAGTTAGGACTGAAGTATTTCATCACCTTGAGGTGTCAGTGTAGAACAGGAGACACAGCTACATTACTCTCAGCTACAGAAAATAAAGGGAATGGATTACACTTCATGCAAGCTTTGAAAGTAAGAAAAAAGTGTGACTCTTGGTGGCTTGAATAATGGGCTGGAAAAAGACCTAAGCTTAGGGAGGAATGAGGTACAACATTTTAAATGCTACCAAATTTCACTTAAAATATAGATTAAATTTAATCTAATGGTATTTCACTGAGACAAGAGTGTTGAAGGAGCTTTCAGAGAACATAAATATCTGTGCTTAAAATACGTGTGTTAAAAGAACAAAAAAGTATTTCAGAGGGTTTAACACGGTATATGGCTAAGTGTGAGTATGGATTCATTCACACAACTGCTTCTTCCAAGTAGAAAGACGTTTCTGAAGATACGCATCCTTAGTAGAAAAACATACTTACACTTCGGAAATTCTTGCTCTTCTCCTAGATCAGGTGTATGACTTTAATAGTAGGATGTAGACTTCTTTTGATCCAGCTCCTGTGAATTTCCATCTGATCTCAGTTTGGCACAAGTGCTGTGAATCCCTGCCATTTGGGTTCGGTCACATTTAGCACGGTTTTACCATCCCTAATGAAAATGCAACTTACAAGTGCTCTGAAAGAAAATACCGTCTAGCCGTTTGCATAAAATTTCTCCTGATTCCATAGCAACACCATATTATAACGACATTGTGCAGGGGATACAACCTTCTATTTACCTTAAATTCATTTTCAAATTGAAATGGTATCTTGTACTACACATGTTTTCAGTGATAGAGTTTGTCCTATGAATGTATTTAATAACTAAGCATATGGTCCAGCTTCCCATTTCCGGAGCCCAGTCCTCTTCAGAGCAGACTGCCACATTGTGCATATGCATGAGGAAAAGCTTTTCAACATAGAGGACTACTGCTAAAAGGATGATCAGATGAGTTTCCTTCCATTAACCTACACTGATGAGAATAATACTGCCCGTGTCATTTCAGTTATACACTCTTAATGACACTGAAGCCTCTGAATATTTAGTGTATAATCAACTATAGTAATACCGAGTGCAAGGACTTGCTTTGAATTTCTCTGTATTTGGAACAGTGTTGCAGTCAGGTGTAAACAAGCTGTTCTCATTTTATGACCTAATGCACACATAGTTTGCCAGAATAATATGCCCTGCAGTTCTAGCATAAATACAGCTTGTATTTTTGAACTATGAACTAAATGACACTATACCTAGATTTGTCAGCTGTCTTTAAAAGGTCAAGACATTTTGACTCTGAAGAAAGGATGCTTGTATGATAAAGCGTGCTAATATGCATTTTATTTTGGGGGATTAGTGACTTTCACTGGAATACTAGCAGGCTGTTTTTCTTCTTGTGCAGCTTTGAATTAGAGATCACATTCAGTATTCTGAGAACACATTCTGAAAAACTGACTTCACATATATTTATAAATGTGTGTCACCTAGTATATATATATATTTTGGTATACATGTTTTTCTTGTTAAACATAACTGCTCGCTGTTCAAATTATCTTTCCACAATAGTAGGTGTAGTAGGTATTTTAATATTTATTAGCACTTACTAGCATAGCTGGAATAAATATGGAATGCATTTCAGAACCATGAACCTTATGCATGAATCTATTCTTAATTTATCAGGGGTGAGTTGGATATCATGGTGCGTTTTAGAAATGAACTAGTGTTAAATGTAAAAGCTGTGCATATCAGCAATACAACATCTGATTCCCTTCTCTTTCTGCCTTATCTCTTTTCTTGCAATACTTTTCTTCATGGCTTCATCAGTGTTTAGGGAAATCACCTACAGATATTGCCAAGACAGAATCTGTTAGATTATGGGTTATTAAGTAGCGTTGCTCTCCATGAGAAGTTCAGTGACTCAGGTGTTCAAGGTTAATGACTCCTGGTTTTGTGACCAAATCAGATTCTTTCCCTCTTTGCCCTTAAGATTCTGGAAGGCAGATTATTTGATACAGATTAAATGGGTTGATATAGCAGGATGTGGAATCTGCTTATGTTTGATAGCTTGTATTTTTTAATGTTGAGCATATAGCTGTACCGTTACTTTCCATAAGTCTTTCCAGACCAACATGGGACCATGATGAGAAATTCTGAGGATTATGCCGGTTTTGCTAGTAAGCATCGATGTGCTTAGAATAAGAGATGGTGTAGTTCTATGATGCAGTTGATTGGCTAGTAACTAATTCTTAATTTTAAGCTTATTAACTTGATACTAAAAATACATGACAATACAGGTTTAATGATCAAATCCCAAAAGATACCACGGTGTCTCCCTTTTTGATTGGAAGGCTCCCTGTATAGCAAGCACATATTACCAGAAATAGGTAGCATTTCCAAGAGCTCTGGAAGTTTCTTCATCTGGTCAGTCTGCTAGTAAAAACTGATAAAATGATACCTTTCAGAAATGCACTGCCAAACATAAGGACATAACATAGGAGCAGTTGTACTAGGTTGCATCAAAAGTTTGTCTGTCCCAAGATTTTGTCTCCAGAGTTGTCTGATGGTTGGAAAGTTTGGAGAAAGGGAAATATGGCAACTATATGATGGTACTTCCCTGCTGTGCTCTTTTACCTCCAGCAAACTGCGTCAAGCACTTGTGCTTAAAAAATCCATTTAGAATTTCTCTTCCATGTTTATCAAATTGATTTTGAACTATGTAAGCTTTTGACATCCACAATATTGTATGATAGTGAATTAGACAAAGTACACTGTGTACCTCTTTAATAATAAGAACTTTCTTAATGTAAGTTTAAAAACTTGTTTCCTACCTCCCCAAAGACGACCTGTAGGCTATTCTGCACAACCTATTAAAGAGAGGACATCTGAAAACAACAGTGTAGGCCAGAAAGATACCAAAAAGGTCTTTAGATTACTGTCCTTGGAATCCGTGGCTACGCCTTGAAAAGAACGAGCACTGCTCATAATTTTTAAAGACTACATAAAGGCTTCTATCCTCAGGAACAGATTCTTAGCTATGGATTTACTGAAGACATTAAGTGCTCCTAATTAGTCTTTAAGCTACAGAGGCAGAACTTGACACACTCATTATGTATACTGTTATTAAACACAGCTGATACTGTTCACCACACAGATTTGTGTGTTCTAAGCAACACAGTTCTAATTATATATTGTTCAATGAATGTAGGTACCTAACTGGATTTTACAAATGAAAACCAAACATTTAGACATTTAAAAAATGTAAATGTAGACAAGTGAATAATCTTGCAGCTATTTCATCATTGCAGTGACTTGATCACTCAGTTCAACAACCCAATGCTACTAAGTTACTCTGTCCAAATACAGCACAAGTCAGTAAGTCAAAAGAAATACTGCAATTATTCACTTCAATTATACTGCCAGAGTACAACTTTTCTCCACATTGTTATGCTGTGCATGCTGTAGCAATCTCAGACATATATCTATAAATAGGGTAATAGATAGCACTGATGAAAATAAGATAATGTTTCAATAGCACTCCTATTTCAAAAAGTCTTTTGCTACTTCTCTACAGTAGCTCATCAGTGAGCCTTTAATGACTTTGGTGTGTATTTCATTTCCCTTCTTGTTAGTTAACCTTGTGATACTGTTATGTATATTCATGCAGTGATATCATTAGTTTGGTTACTGACTTACATGTGATAAAGATTTTACCGGATTTTTTTCTCTGACATCATTACGAGGTCATTTTTTACAATGCTGGTTGCCTGTTGCAGTGAAAATCTAGAAATTGGAATTAATACAAAATTCCTGCTTAGTCTTGATGACTTTGACTGAAACTTTTATAAAAGAACAAAAGATCCTGGCCAAAAGTAAAGACAGACTTCTTATGCTGAATTGGTTAGGAAAAAACCCATAAAAATTAAATAAAAACCTACAGACACTAGAATCAAAACCCAGGAACTGAAGACCTTAATTTTCATTCAAAACATGAGTCATTGTGTTAAGCAGGAAAACGATAATTCTGTAAGGCAAGCATATGAATTGAATACCATGTTATATTTTCTCACATTCACAGAATGCTTTTTATTTTCATACTCTCTTTCCATTCCCATTTTTATGTATTTATCCACTTTGCAGGTCAGCTGAAACAACTATTAACTCTTGATATGTTTTTGAGCTATATGCACCACTCTGTATTATGCAAGATAATAAACTGCTCTAGAAATGCATAGTAATTACTAGAAGGAAATTTAGTAACTAGTCTTCTATCTGACAAATAATTAAATCTAGCTACCAGTATGCATTTAATGAATAAACTATTATTACCTCAAAGCTTGCTTGCTCTGTAGTCTAACAAATAAGGAATCTGAGTAACATGAATGCCCTGGAGTGGCTCCGACACTCAAAAAGGCATGTGGACAGGCTTTTTTAGGTTTAATAGCAGTCGTTACAGACACTTTCAGCTTTAGGTTTTTTCCAAAGCCATTACTGGAGTGTACCACCCCTGCTGTGGGCTGGGGCAGAACTGAACATGACCTGGTCTCTGTTGGACCACACTAATGGCCTAGCATATTAAATTCAACAGCCATAATTTCTGTTCAAGCTAATATGAGAGACTGTGAATGTTACTAGCTAATGAGCGAGCCTATGTCTTTTTTTTGTCACCTTTAGTAGTAACCTCTTGCTCTGGGAAGGCTGGCAGCAGAAGCAATAATCTCTTTGGCCCAGCATATTAGCTTGTTGTATTGCTAAACATCCAGCAAATACGCCTGCTGCTCAGAATGCGAGTTTCACTTATCTGTCCTTTTGTCAGTGTAAGACTGAATTTCTGAATTATTTCAAAAGAAAAAACCCAGCAGCTTAACATAATACTGGATGCATGTGTCATCTATTAACCCACAAATTGATAAAAACACATTTTTTTACTTGCTAATGAAATTCAGTAGCCTGCACATCATTCAGTAAATTGTTTGAGACCAAACCAGAGGTTACAGACATCTACTCTGTAATCCATGACTGAGTTAAAAATGATGAATATTGCTTCAAAATTGAATGCAGCATATTCAGTACATACCCACACTCTGGCAGTAAGTATCCTAGAACTGCAAGGCTCAACCCTGCTTTCTCATGGATATTTAAAATAGTGAGATAATAAAAATGGGTGAATTACCTGGGGATAAATCCTTAGTCTTAAGAAAGCAAGAACAAACCTTTATCAATTAAAGTTTAAAAGACATTTAGGAGCACATGGAAAGGTCACAGTTCACAGATGTCAAAATAACAAAGTAAACCTGGGATTTACTTAAATTCTGCATTTCAGTAGCTTCATGTTGCATTAATCTTATTTTGAATTATACTAGCTTAAAAGTCTTACTGAAGAATGTACTTCAGATGTGTAGAGGTCTGTCTGCATACAGGAAATCACAGTCACTGCATACTTACATTTAAGAGCATACTTAATTATAGTGAAGTTCAGTATAGGTGTCGGCATTTACCTGGAGAAAATTGATGCTCCAAAGCAAGAATATTGTACTGATATATTACTACAGAAGACAACAAACAAAGGTAAGCATAGGGAAAGAAAAGCAATAAGAGACACTGATAAATTTTATGCATTAATCTGGAGTTAGCTGTTTAAATGGTTCCTTTCCTGTGCGTAGACTACACAAGTATCATAAAAAGTCTTCCCTGTCCAGATCAAACATGAATGTGAGCCAAACACTTGAGAGGGGCAGAGTAGTTCCTTTTTTTCAGTTGGTATATATTCCAAACTTTTAGAATAAATTTTACTAGTTATCAAAACTTATCATAGAAAGATTTACATCTGAAGGCTGTCGGTGCTAAGGATATATATCCTTCACACACGGTACATCCTGTCACATGGTCACAGGGGTGTTCTGTATACAGTACATCTAGAGAAGGCAGCGGCCAAAGAGGCCCTGAATTTTTAAGGGTTTGACAACCCATAATTCAACTGAATATTACAGTCTTATGCTTACTTTTACCCCACAAGATAAATGTTACCACAAATAAGCTTACCAAAGTCCAGGAGCCTAAACAATGATTCTTGGTGCTGAAGGGATTGTTTCAGCAGAAATAAAGCGACTAAAACTGAGGAAGTATGCTGAGAGATGTACAGAACGACATCAGAGCCTTTTATCTCAAGGAATTACAGAGTCAATCATCTACCTTGTTTTCTCTTTCCTCCTCTTTTTTAAAGTAGTCAAACAGTTGAACAGTACAGTTCACTCTTTTCCCCCAGCACACAGTACATTACAGAGCATACAATAACTGATTTTTTTTTCACTAACTGGTAGATTTCTCTGTAGAGTTTCTCAGAATAAATTAAACCAAATCTCTGAGGTTGCTTCTATAATGAAAATTTTCAGCAGTCCTCCCAGAACAAAGCAGTTGCATTCCTGAGGTCCTAGATTTTTGTACAGGTGTAAAACACCTAGGAACGCTATGGAGCTAATGCTGTAGGTCTTGGTGGAAGCTGCAGGCCAGTAGCAGCCCTCCGAGATGCTTCCCCTCAGCTGTCTTGCTAATGATGTATTCAGTATTACTCACACCACAGACCAGCTGGCTCCCCAGAGGTTCCCCAAAAGCTAACAAAGATAGCAAGATACTGCAATGAAGTCTGTGATTTAGTGGTCTTCCTATGGCTTTTCATTGATAAATCTGAAACTATACCTGCCTATGTAACAAGTAAACAAAAAATATCAGAAGTTAATCTCCTCTGAAGTATTTCTCCCTGTGCACATATCAGTGCTCAAACGCTTTGTTGCAGAACAATGACAGAAGTTCCTTACTCATATCTCATTCTTCCTACTAACTAATTTTAAATAATGAGCTCTCTTTCATCCTAGTTACTTCTGTAATATTGGCTAATTTTTAAATACAGTATCATTGTCTCGACTAGGATCGCACACTAGTGTATCACAGCTGTCAAAATCAGTGAAACATTTGTTTGCCATCTTTTGCAGAATGAAGAATTGTTTTGGTGTTTATTGAGGGGGGAAAAAATTACCTTCGCTAATTCCAAAGAGCAGATTTGGCTAAACTGTAGAGAAGATTAGGTGATGAAAAGAAGTAAACATTCTGGAAAGGGTTTTGAAACCTCCAGAAACTGGCACATCTCCAGTAAGCGTATTAGGAAGTGGTGCTCATCAGTGCTTCTAAGCAAGGGGATAAACAGGTGATGAGCCCCAAAAAAGTGGCTAATGCAGAACGTAGGTGAAAGAAATAAAAAAATTCATCTTTTTGTTGTGTTAAAGAAATGCATCCATCACAAGAGCAGAAGGAAATGGGACAAGATGATTTCTGCACAGGTGTTAGTTGCCATCCTGATTTGAGGTATTTCCTGGAATGCTGACAGTGGTTAGGCTGTGCTCCTCAGCCAACCTTAGTGAACAGGCAGCTGACCTCAGAAAGCACAACTACATGCACAGGTGCATGAATAACAGTGTCTAAGGCACTTCTTACACTTAACATTAATATTATAAGACTCCTGCCTGCTGGAAGGATGGACCCAGGGCAGAAATTTACAGACAGGTAGTGCCTGAGGTTGAAGTCATTTCACTTGCTCATTATTTCATTGATAGTATTTTTCCTCCTGAGTAAAATTTCAAACAGTTCAGCCCTGGCATATTTTTTAAAATGCAGTAGTGGAGACAGCCATTGCTTTCTGTGGGCCTCCTTCCCTTGCTCATCTGTCACGATCATCAAAGGAACATGAAATTCAATGAAATTCAAGAAACAATAAAAATAACAATATGTTTAACTGTTGTGAAAGGAAACATTTTTTCTGACCCCTGCAAAGATACACATTTCTGTTTCCTACTGATGTCAATCACCTTTTTGTAAAAGTAGGGAGGGCTAATTTTTGGTTTGTTTGTTTCCAAAAGACAAAAAAACCTGTATGTATTTCAAGTGTCTATGTATATATATAAACACATGTGTATGTGTAGACACACAAAAACATCTCCCTGATCATATATCTATATTTATATCTATCATACTTGTCTGTATGCTCTAGTAAGTTTTCTCCTGCTTCTGTAGCCTTATATATCATAGTTGATTTAAGTAGCTTTGAAAAAGGCCCTGCAACTTTATTGGATGAAAGAGGCCCTGATTACTTCCTTTCCTAATGCAATTAGTTGACATGTTGTAGGAAGAGTTGTCGCTTTAGGTTGGTACTTGGTGACATATTGACAACTGCAGATGTTCAGTCTTACAATGTACTCATTATGGGGGCAGATGGAATATTTTTATAAATTATTTCCTCTTCTTTGTTTCTTTCCTTTTCTTTAGTTTCTTAAAATTAAATCCAGGTAACTTCATGTTCAGAATTGCTGGTTCTATACATTTACATATCTAGTTTGCAAAGGAACTATCAAACTGGACCAAGCCCATGAATTGTGGTTCATCTGGTACTACAGCCTAATTTCAGCAGCAATCCTTAACTTGCTTGGTGTTCCTTAGAAACATGTAAGAAACCTTTTTCCCTTTCCTACAGGGGAAACTTTGACTTCAGTGAATCTTTTTGCGTTTCACAAAATGCCATGCCCACTGTGAAACAGGCCATAGCCAGTAGGTAAAGTGCCATTAGAAAGACAACCCAAATGGACGCACTAATATTACGCTAATAAACTAATACATTTCTCACTAATCCATGTTTTTAAAGTAGCCAAGGCTAAAGCAGAACCCATATAATCAGGACATGTGAAAGATTCCTAACGATGAGAAAATACTCTGCATTAGCTAGGAAACGTTTGTTGGTTCAAACCACAATAATCAAAGTAATAGCACTGCCTTTCAAAGCAGTTTCATTGGAAATATCCAGTAATCGTGAAGAAACCCTCAGTTTCTGAAAAGGCAGGCACAATTCCATCCTATTTGAAATTTACTAACAATGTCATGATAATTCAGTTGGAAAAACATGCTTTACCATTTGCCAAAATGTAATTTACTAGACATTCTTCAGAAAACCTTCCGCACTACACAGAATCTTTAAGATGATATGCCCCACACAAAGTAACTGTCAATTATAACTGAACTTTCTTTTGAAGTCTTTTAATGTTATCCAGAAACAACAATAAAGAAAAGATTAGACCTCCCAGATTTTTGTAAGACAGAACCGTGACAAATACATAGGCATCAGGAATATTCATGGATATTGTGTATCTGCTGCGCAGTAACCCTCACAACAAGCTGACTTTACAGTGGCTATGAAATAAGCCTGTGAACACAGACTGGCCCTCTTTGCAGCCTCGTTGAAAAATCTAGACAAATGGACAAATTCCTCACATTCCTACCAGTGAGACAAAAGTACTATGCAGAAAAATTACTATGCAGAAAAACGTCGTGCCAAGTGAAATTAGAAGACATGCTACTTAATTACTAAAGGTGAAAATTAAATACTACCTTTTTTATCTAAAAGCTGAAGTAATATTGATTTGTTTCCTATGAAGTAGAAATTATTACTGCTGTTCCAGAAATCGGGTATGAAAATAGTGCTTTCTATAGCCATGCTGCGTCTCCCAGTGTTCAAAACCTGTAATACTGATTAAAGACCTAACTAGCATGCAATGAAAAACTTTGAAAATGGAGGTAACTAACATGCTCCTTACTGAAGTCTCTACAATATATTCTAGGTCTCTGTGCTTATAACTGCAAAATTACTTGGGGCTCAAACAGATGGAGCTTCTTGTATTTAGTACTCGGTGATCCTTAGAGCACTGCTGGCTGCAAAGTCCTTATGAAACCCAGACAGACATCTGGATGTAGAGGTGCACCAGCAGATCTCTGCAGTGGTGACCTGTCTGTAGGCCTCTCAGCAGGATGCTGTCCAGCTAGGGATCTGTTCTCAGAAAATAACCCAGTGCAATTTTTAAGGCAGTCTTATACCAAGTGTTTATGCTACATAGCCGAAATTTTAGCCTTGTATATAGATACTTAAATCTGGATCATTGTCATAAAAATTCTAATGGAAAATAATTGATCATTAAAGGTCGCACTGACCTAAAAGGAGTAAGAAATATGGAATGTTTTATGCACTAGTCATGGAAGTGCTGTTTTCCTTTTAAAACTACAAATCAGCGAGCTTCAGTTACCTCCTAGTTTTCAGATGACAAGCAGGTGTATTTTCTTCATATCTAGTTTTATTTTGTTTTCTCTTGATTTACTATAAATTAGTGATGCTTTCCCATTAACAACTACTTGATTATCCATCGGACACAAAGGCAACTATGTACTATTTGCCCAGTGAAAAACACTAGGAAAGCACTTCAGTAAATATCAGGATACATAAAAAAGCTGCATTTTTATTGAGTGTAGCTCTAAACCAAAGTCTCTTACAAATGTAAATAATTTCATTATCTTTTATTCTAAAATGAAACAATATATTATGCATTAATGTTTAGATGAACAGCTATGCATTCTAGGGGTCAATGAAATTGCTAGTTCTGTAAATCAGTATTCAACAACAAATAATTAAGAAAATGTATTCAGATTGGCACAGTGAGGCTGGAAAATAAATACTTGTCTGTCCTTAAAGAGGGGCTAAAGAAAATGTTTACCTAATCAGAACCAATTTTCAGGATGGACAAATAGAGATTATCAAGAACGAAAAGGAGTAAAAGCAAGTAAAAGAGTTAAAAATCCAAATTCTTGTAATTTGGATGAATGTAGGTGACTGATAATACAAAACAAAAATACAGCCTTCCTTCAACTCAGTTTTGAAATACCTGTAAAGGCAACCTAAAACTGAAAAATGGTGTAAGTGCAATGAGGCCTTCAGAATAATTATGTGTTGTTAATTGAAGAATGTTAATCATGTCATATTAGGAGGAAGACAGGGTTAAACTGGTAAAATTTCAATTCACTTAGGCCTTATCTCTTGCTGGAATGAACCAGATGATTAATCCTTAATATTCTTCAGGGATACAGAGAACATCAGCAATTAAATTAACAACTACAAAGTTTATGCTCAGAGATTCAAAAATGAAAGACAGAAACACTTTAATTTTTCACAAGTTGTTACCTTAATTATCTTCTTATTGCTTCTGTCTCTTCTCCCTCATTACAAAAACACACCCCTTAGTATTCATGGATCCCTTTAATTTGCTGTAGCTCGGCAACTATGTAAGGAATGTCATCTGTGCTGCAAAAGTCATAAATCTTACTTTGTGCATGCTCATTGAAAATAAATTCTTCTGCTGTACCTAGTCCCTCTGTTCAAACTGCAAAGTGCTGACAAATTTCTGCTTCCTTACAAACAGTCAGTACTGTCCATCAAATTTTGTGGCAGAAAAGGAAGGCTTGCTTAGCACATGAAGTGAAGTTTCTTTCATGAAAACATAAAAGAAATACAGATAGCTAAGTCAACCTAATCATTATTATGCAAAGTGCTGCTGGCAATAGGAAGATATTGGGATAAATTTCTTATGATACCTTCTAATTCTGCAGCCATGAAAATAAGAATGTAGTTCCAGATCATTCACGAAAATTACATACCAGTAAGAAATTACAGACCGACATTTAAATGAAAGTTCTTCGATTAGAGAAGAAAACAATAGAGAAAATGGAGGACTCAAGAATGTGTTTGGGATTCTTTCTTAGGAGTTGCATTAGAACTCTTACAGAACATGTGGAATCTTGTTATCAATACCGGACTGCATCATATATTGAATGATTTCAAATGTAATTGCTGTGAAAGTAAATGCTCCCACAAGTTGGATGCAAAAATCCATGCTTGTGAAACATAGGGACTTGACATCGTTATCACTAGGCATGCTTTCAAAATTACCTAAGTTTTAAAGTAAAATGTCATATCCCTGAAGGGTGCCCTTACAACAAATTATTAACAAAGCTCTATTGATCTTCACCCAAACAGCAAAATCTCAATAAATCTCATCTGGACCTTCGCTGAAGCTAGAAAATGCATTACACCCCCCTACTGACCACAATTTTTATCACTATTGTGTTTGCAGGGCAGTCAATATTATACAGCATAACAAACTGCCAAGTGCTAAAGTGATTTCCTCTATTACTGAGGTCCATGTATTAAATTTAGTGAGGCACAATATCAAACTTCGAATATTGCAGGGTTTAGAATTGAATACAGCTGAGCCTAATGTTATCAACGTGACAAATACACTGACATACTAAGTAGCAGATCATTTATTCATATTTGGAACTGGTTTTGTTTCTCTATGCAGCTGTATAGTTTTAGATTAGCTGCAATATTTCAAAATGTGACTATTACTGTGAAGTCCAAAGGCACTGTGGAATATATATTTCATATTCTTATTATGCACTGTAGATCAGAGAAATCTGCCTCAATAGCCTGTTAGCACATATAAATACATGTAAATTAATAAAGTACTTGCATATTGCAGGTGTAGGCTGCAAATATTTTAACCCTTTTGAGTGATGGGTGATAAGCATTTCAAATACTTCATGTTATAGTCAAATAAAAAGCTTAAATTCTCAGATAAAGTTTCATTTGGTCCTCCTTCTTTTCCCTGACCATTCATTTCCCTCCAGTCTAAAATAATCCAAAACAGTGGATTCCTGAATTTGCAGATACTGTTTGAAATCTAGTTGTTACTGAAATATTCCTGTTTTAATGTACACCATGTGCTCCTGGAAGAAATGATGTAATTCAATCAACAAGTTACCATACTTTTTGCTAATACTTAACGAAGTATTCTTAAGTAACTGATTGCTTACATCAATGCAAATAAAGCTTTCTATAATTTTTTTCTGCAATAAATAACAAATATTTCCCAAATATGGAGGAGAAAGTCTTTGAGAAGAAACTGAGAAGAAACATCCAATGTTTTGCTTACCTGAAATAACCCAAATGACCTTTCTCTGTGGTAAAAGCTGAAGCTACAAGGCCTTGAGGAAAGACAAATTCTGCACTGATATGTGTTGTTTTAGGGAATGGCACTTTCCTACCTTTTGGAGTGGATCATGAGACCTTTTCTAAATGACTGCGGTTTTTCACTTCTGTAGTCTAGTTGCGCAACTATTAAACCACAACAGTTGCCATTCAAAATAGCTCACAGTGGATCTCTAGAAAGGACTACCTGTCCCAGGGAGGATTCCTGTAACTTTCTCTCTGAAAACCTGCATCTTTAATGTGCGGTATACTCCTGGTTGGGAAGATAAAAGGGTAATGCCGTTGACAGATTTGTGTAACATTCCAAATGTAAGGCAGGAAAATCTCCAAATGAAAGAAAAGACTTCCCTCCCGCCCCTTTTGAACTTTTTGTTTTCCTTTGTTTTTTTTAAAGGATAAGTCATACAACTTAGTTCAATTCTCTAGGAAGGCCCTGATAGTCTGCAGTCTTTCACTTTGGATATTTCATTGGTGTAGATATTTTTGCCCTAACAATTGTGTTGGATACTTTACTGTCCAAACCAATCATTAAACAGTTTAGCTAGATGCTTTATATTGTCAAAAGGCTTGTATACCTGTCGTATAGCAGACAGCAGGTCAAAAATACTGCTACCTTGCACTTTGATTTGGAGTTTGAAAGCTAACTTTCTGCTGGAAGGCCTAATTCAAACCCTGAATTTTTGTGTCTACTTTTTTCCCCCTATTTTCCCTCAATCCTTCTTAGGAACTTACTGCAACTCTAGCTGGCTGTAAGCAAACAAACAAGCAAGCAGAACGAATGTTGAAAAACAAGCATTAATACTTGGAAGTATTGTGCTTTTGGAGTTAGACCACTGGTGCTTTAGTTGCAAACCCTTTACTTGAAAGATAAACCATTTAACATAAGCTGACACTCAAACATCACATAATCTCATACACTGACAGAGTTCTTCCTTGTTATTGAAAAAAGATCAGATATTATTTTGCTAATTGGACTGAAAAATGCTCTTGGCATTCAGAGACTCCCCACATACACACTACTGACTACTTGGACCACGTAGGTCCCTAAACTGACTTCATGGAAGTTTTTTTATCTTCTGCAATCTCATCATAAATTGGACTCCTCTCACTCAAAACCAACATTTAACTATTAATAAGCCTGTCTATTCAGTTCCGTTGTGGAAATTCCACAGGAGCAGTGAGGAACAACACTCTTCACAGTTCGGTGAGTAGAGCTAATGGCACTACTATTTTCATTCCTGAAATGTTAATTAGCTCCTAAGTCTGACACTTCGCAATATTTATTTTCCTATAGTACTACATGTCGCTTATGAATTACAGTACCGAATCTAGATATATTATTGAATATAAAAATCACTATTCCAAACTTTGTTCTAATCTACAAGGGAAGAACACAATACATTCTTAGAAAGAATTCCGTTATTCACATGGTTGAGTACTATCCCTTTTAAGCACTTTGCATTTTGAATTTTGGAAGAGCTATCTCTATTACTTGCAAGAGTTCTTTGAACATATAAGGAATTACACAAACTTTATATGCTTTAATTCCAACATGTTACAAAACATTTCATTTAGACTTGTCAAGGAAATAACCAGTTTGAAACTATTTCTTCCCATTTGTGGCCTGAGCTTCTCAGGAAGCAGTCTGGCATCCTGACAAATTGGGTGTGAATACCAAAATAATAGAAGCATCATGTTGAACTGGAAGCACTGGGGAGACCTGTGAGAAACTGAAAAGGATGTGAATAATCACCTAGCAGAATGTGAAAATCTGAAAAGAAAATGACAACAAGGGTGGAAGCATTGGTTCACTAGCTAATAAAGAAACGATTTTGTGTATATTTTATCAGAGTAAAACAAAGTGACCCCGTGTTGTTTTGATCTTATACTTCATGGATTGATCCTTGCATCAGTTCATTCTTTTCTCAATTGTAAAGAAAGATTTTTTTTCTGATTCTCCCATGACTCACCCGCAAGATTGCACAAGATTATGTTCTTTGATTCTCAATTTTTGAAGCAACCCTTGGGTGATATGATTTTGGATTCAACAGCACTGCAGACTCTGTATATTCTAGGTTTTCTCCTCATTAGGGAGAATATGAGGAAAACCTGCTTTGTAGATTCCAAGACTTAAACAACTACCATAACTTGAGTGCTTTTTGCAGAGAGAGTTTATGTGGCAAATGGACAGTATTTGCCATTGTTCCTGAGTTCTCCAGAAGCCACTATAATAGCCTGTAATGATCTTTCAAGTATTCAGACTTCTGATGACTACATATGCCTTCACTGTCACCCTTCCAATATTGCAACATTGAAGAACATTAACAGACTTCTGATGATTCAGAATGAGCTTCCTGAACAGGATGGACAGGTATGAGAAGCAACGCAGTCACTATGTTCAGTAATAGTTTTCAGACATTGTTCAGAGTGTTAAAAACTCTGAATTGCTTAGAATTTTGTTAGCTGAGTGATGTCTGTGCTTCAGCCAGCATTGAAAACCTGTCATAATAGTCCTAGAAGTAGTAGTATGTTACTTAAAACCCCAGGATTTTTAGGTGGCTGAGTATCAGCTTTTACACTAAGTATTAGCACCATTCACTGCAAACACTGAAGATTCACAACCTAGCATAAAACCAACACCCTTCCAGAAATTTGCTATTTTGCAGGGACAAGCTCATGATGTTTTGAGTGTCTGGATTGGCAGTCCTGCTAGCCCAGTGATGCTGGTTGGGAATGTTCTTGTTGATAGTCCCTGGAATTATTTAGAAAAAACTGCAGCAGTACTGATACTTTCTTTACAAACTCATTTCTCCTTCTCCAAGTTCAGAGAATTAAAGGATTAATTAACTCCTAACACACACAAAAATATTGTCAGGTCATTTGTTTAGTAAAGCACATCATTTTCTTCTAATTTAACTTGATTTTATTTTTAGATTTCCTTTTTCTGCTTGCATCTCTTCCTAACAGCATTTCATAACATGGCAAAGTGTCTCTGGAAAACCACAGCAACCCATAAAATAACAACAAACAAGTTTCAATTATCAATAAGCTTTAACACTTAATAGCTTGAAATACTAGACAATAAAGGGAATCAGAACAATAAAAAAACAGGTATTTCAGAAACCTTATTTTGGTGCTCCTCTTTGTGCTGTATAAACGGAAACTGAGGAAGAATGTGAGTAGATGATCACTGATCGTATACCTAGTGTAATTTTTTTACACGAGAATTCAGAATGCAACTCCCTGTTGTGCGAGTTGACCATTCTCCAGAGTAAGAAACCAAGAATAGAATGTAAACAATAGATTGGGAAAATAATTTTTAAATCATCTCTTGATCATTGATGGCATACAACATTTATTCAGACATGCGTCACAGCATGATTTTAACTCCAGGGGCAGATTATATTAAAAATACGTACATTTTTTGCCTATGTAATAGAAGACAGCTTACACAAGCAGGCAACAGATGGTACCGACTGGCACAGAGGGGCACAAAGATGGGGTCCTCATCTGAGTTCAGTGCGGTCTAATCTCAGATATGACAGGCCACAGACCACATTCCCTAGGAAGTGTGGGAGCTCCTGGCCCTGCCAGGGCAGAGGTTTCAACCTGGAGAGTTTTGGATGGTGGATGCAGCCCTCCAAGTCCTAGGACGCAGGGAGTGCCAGAGGTCTCCCCATGAGGGGAGGCCAGGAGAGACGGTGGAGTTCAGGATCCTGAGAAGAGACAGCAGGGTAAAAAACATACTGGACTTCAGAAGAGCAGACTTTGGTCTCTTTCAAAGAAGCATCTGCTTGGAAGAGCCCCATGGGAGTAGGCCCTAGAGAGAAGAGGGGTCAAGAAAGCTGATGCAAGAATCACCTCTTCCAAGATCAAGAGTGGTACAGGAAGTAATGCAAAAATGCCAAGAGACCTTTAAGGATGGGCAAGGAGCTTCTGGCAAAACTCAAGCACAAAAAGGAATTATAGAGAAGGTGAGGACCAGAGACAAGTAACCTGGGAGTAATACAGAGACACTGTCCAGGCATGCAGAGATATGGTTAGGAAAGCCAAAGCCCACCTGGAGTTGAATCTGGCAAGGGATGTCAAAGGCAACAAGAAGGGCTTCTCTAAGTACCTAAGTGTCAAAAGGAAGACTAGGGAAAGCATGGGCCCACTGCTGAGTGGGGCAGGGGCCCTGGTGACACAGGACATGGCAAACACTGAGGTACTGAATGCCTTCTTCACTAGTAAGACCAGTCTTCGGGAATCCAAGGCCCCGGAAGGTGTGGGGAAAGTCTGAGCAAGGAAGACACGCCCTTGGTGGAAGAGGATGAGGTTAGACAATGCTTAAGCAAACTGGGCTTACATAAGTCCATGGGCCCTGGTGGGATGCAGTCACACATGCTGAGGGAGCTAGCTGATGTCATTGCAAGGCCATTTTCTATAATCTTGGAACAAACATGGCAAGTGGGAGAGGTGCCAGAAGACTGGAGGAGAGCAGATGTGACTCCTATCTTCAAAAAGGGCGAAAAGAAAGCCCCAGGGAACTACAGGCTGGTCAGCCTCACATCGATCCCTGGGAAGGTGACGGGGCAACTAATCCTGGGAACCATTTCCAGGCATGTGAAGGACAAGGAGGTGAATGGAAGTAGTCGGCATGGATTATTCAAGAGGATTCCCAGACATGCTTAACTAACCTCCAGTCACGCTTAACCAACATGATGACTTTCTGTAGTGAAAGGACTAGCTTTGTAGACTAGGGAAGAGCCGTAAGTATTGCCTACCCTGACTTCAGGAAGGTTTTCAGCACTGGCCCCCATCAGATCCTCATGGGCAAGTTAACACAGGATGAGCTGGGTGAGCAGACAGTGAAGTGGATTGAAAAAAATGGCTGGCCGCAGAGGGTGCTCAACAGTGGTGGGAAGTCTGGTTGGAAGCCAGTAACTTGCAGTGTATCCCAGCAGTGGTGCAAAAGTAATCACTCACCACCTCTCACAAGCAGACTAGCCAGTCTCCAAGCAACAGCTACTTACCCAAAGAAGACCTCCCCTCCACTTCTATTGCTGAGCATAAATACAGCTATGGTCAGTTCAGGTCGGCTGTGTCCAGGTTCTGTCCCCTCCCAGCCTCTTGCTCATCTCCAGCCCACCCGTGGGGGTGGGAAGAGTGGCAAAAAAAGAAGCCTTTATGCTGTGCCAGCACTGTTCAGCAGTAGCCAAAATAGGGGTGTGTTACCTGCACTGTTCTAGCCTCAAATCTAAACTACAGCATCATATGGCATCTATGAAAAAATGAACTCCATCACAGCTAGGCCCAGTACAGGGATTTAAATTTTTTAGCTGAAATGCTTCCTGAGCAGAGGTGAGGGAGATTTAAAGAAATTAAGACAAGCTTCCTCTAGTGTGATTTCTGAATGGGATGTCCAGGAGGCAGCTCCTCCTACGTCATGCAAGTATCTTTCGCCCAACACATTCTGTTTCTTGGGGTAGCCACATGTTTGTTTTCAAAAATCAGCAATTCACAGTAAATGATCAGTGGTGAAAACAACATACTAAGTCATAACCTACTATGATCGTATGACCCTGAGAAATCATTCTTTTCACTCAAGCCTATACTACCACTACTTGGCTATTCATATTGTCCAGTATTTTTTCCAATACGGAATCATAATTCAGCAATAAACTATTGAGCAAAATAGCTGTAATTCCTATAGTTGTCCCAATTAAATTCCAATAAACTTTACTGTTTAGAGACTCAGAGGAACTCATCTGGTGAGTAATAGCAATATGGTGTTCCCGCGAAACAGTTCCAAATTTACTGAGCTATTAGTGTGTATAAAATCTATACGATAGCAAGATTCCCATACAGCAAATCGTATACAAAACAACTCATCCCAAGAACATCAAATACACAACCATGTCATCTTCCATGAATAATTTATCAACTCTCTCCTTACTACTACTTTTGATGATGCATTTTCAGGTATCATTCAAGCCACTCAATAACTAGCAATAATAGAGTCAACAGTGTGGTACATTCTACAGACCTGTCTTGATGTGGGAAATGGTGTTTCTGAATTGAACTAAGTCAGTATAACATAATTGAAAGGACTTGTTAAAATACATACCAGCATATGTGAAGCTCTACGCTAACTTTTGCACAGGGGAACCTGAGCTAAAATATTTAGCCAGCTAATTAATTTGCATCTTAGAAAAATAGACACAAGACTTATTGGTCATATTTAGCATATTTGACTGTGGTAACATTTAATAATAATTTGTTCCCTAACAACACATACCTCCCATGTAAACTGGAGTCACTTCACTCAAAAGACAACTCAAGTAGTCCTATTACTTCAGTCGTGTCACGAAAAAAATCTTCAGTGTGTAAATGACTGCTGCAAACCATAAGTAAATATTCGTTTCTCTGTGTCCAACTGAGTAAGACATGAACAGGCTTGCTCTTCAGTAGTAAAGATTCCGATTAGACATGTGGCTCACTTGGCTTGTATTTTATAGCTAAGAGATAAATTTGACTTGTCTGTTTATAACTGCTTTTATAAACCAATTTAAATTAAGAATTTATTCACTGGCTGTGAATATCCATATATTAACTTAAACCAGGATTGTTCTCTTTGGTTGCACTGTGTGGTTTGGCATCATTAGCATATGATAACCTTCTAAAATAAGAGAGTAAAAAATGCTAAACACACAAATAAATAGTGAATAATAAGTAACAGAATTGCATGTGGAATTTTTATAAGTGCCAATAACACGTCACCACATCATACCACAGGATTCTATATGTGCATGTGAGTGGTAGAATGAAATGTTTTATGCTACCCCAGCTAGGTCTGTATGCATTATTATCTTCCTAGTCTTTACAGGTCTTAATTCCAGCTTCCTCATTGGTCTCCATCATATTTTTTCTTACAGCGTTTGTAATTTTGTCTCCCTGTTAGATCAGCCTTCTTCTCTTGTTTGAGAGTAAACTCTTCTACTCTTCCTAGCTATCAGGAGGAATTACCCAATATACAAATCAGAATTTGCATCCTATTATTATTATTATTATTATTATTCTGTTGTTGCCCATAGAGCCATGAAACACATTGCCAGGCTACAGCTTGTTGATGCCTTTTCTGACATAACACCTCTTTTTCATGATGTGTGGTTATATCATTGCTATGTGAGATTCTTTTCTGGGTATATTTAGCTCTAATGTGGTTCTAATATGAATATCCAAATGCTGTAGATATAAACATCTAATGCTGTAAGAAAAAGATCCAACCACTTTGTCTATAGCATAAGGTACTGAAGGTTTTCATGAATAACACAATAGGCTCTGCCCTTCTTGATGAACATTAGTACGCAGTTGCCACCTATTTCCTTTTTTGCATTTTCAAATGACAAGTCTCTAGTATCCTAATATGTATTAACAACTATATAGATATTAACAACAGTGAATGTACGTAGAACAAAATAAGAGATTTGCTAACGCATGCAGCCTATGGAGACTATGGAAAGATGTGTAAGTCACACATTATGAACTGTTAGGCAGCAGGTTGGACACCCCCAAGTGTCTGAATACTTCTGAAGTAATATAGCTGTTCTTATGTTTTGAAGACATTACCATATATCATTACCACTCTGCAGCAGAAAAAAAAATGCAAAAAAGATACTCTGACTCTTAACCGTCCAATACAAACAATTACAGGTAAAGTCATACAAGGAAGTTAAATGAGACCCTTCTCTAAAGCAAATTTTTAATTGTTTTTCTGCCACCATTGCCCTAAAAAACTAAAGTTTTTTTACCAACACTCTCAGTTGGAATTAATTTTTCCTATTTGTGAGGGTCATGTCTTAGACATCTACATGTGTCAACCAAAGCATAGCAAAGTAAGGGCATTATTATTAGCATCATTACTAAGTTACTCTAGGTAGAAACAAATGCTCAAAGATCTCAAGTTTCCCATTGTTGCATGTTTCATGCTGCCTTCAGATGCTGTGGCAGTGAATACAGTTTGAAATACATGAAGACAGAAAATGAAGTTCACCTTGTGAGTTCCTTTAAGAGTAGAACCTTAGTGATGTCAGGAGGACATGATTTCTTCATGTTTAACTCAAAAGGGCATTGACTGTTCTGATCTTAAATATACTTCTTTCATCTCAGCCTCTTGACCTGTCTCTTCTTCATTTTCCTTCCCTTTCAGTGACACATCTTGTTTTATCCTTCTTCCTACACTGTTCCTGTTGTTACTGGGATGTAATATTTACCAGACATCGCAACCAATATGGGAGTATGCAGGTAAAACTGAAAAAACAGTCATGGCACTTGTGACTGTTGCTTCATAAAAGTAAGTTTCCTCAGTTTTCTGAACAATTCCACTGGATAATGAACGTGAGAGGTTTGTAAAAAATATAACTGGGCTTTGCGTTAAAAATTGGGATTTTGTCATGACTACGTAGGGTGACATCAGAATTTCTGAAAAGAATAATATGACAATTAACACTTAATTCAGAAGAATGGGATATACTAGGTATGTTCCCACATGCTGCAATTCATCTGGGATTCTTCTAGAACTTAATACCATTGATCTGGGATATTTTCTGAAAACTTGCAAGCTAAAACAGCGCAACTACTGAAAACGGTGAGGCACAATAAGTAACAGTCTTTTTTTTCAGGTTAGGTATTTCCGTTAACTTATATGCATGCTGACACAAAACAGTTGCTTTTAAATATTTTTCAGTTTTTTCACTTACATCACATTTTTAAAGCAGTTTTGCAAGCTTTATTCAATATTCATGCTGTGGTAAAAACTACGTAGGTTGCTAATTTTGAAACCAACAGTACAATTAGATTTGCCACTTCAATATTAGCAGTGTTACCACAGCAGTTACTGTTCAAATTGGTTGCAAGTTGCTCTTCTTGTATGAGCACCAACATATTAAACATTTCCATATTCAAATGCATATACTTATGTATGCCTGCCCTTGGAGAAAAAAAGAAATCATCTACACAGAACACTTCACTGTCAAGAATGTGATCAATTTTAAAATTTGTTTTTTGAGTGAAAGAAACATATGTATGTTTTCAAAATGCTGATTAGAACAAATAAAACCCCAAAAAAACAAAAGACCTTTGAATAAAAGTTCAAATCTAGAATAAAATTAATTATAAATATTTGGTCTGATAGAATCTAAGTTCGGCTTTTAGCTTTGGAAAAGTCACTTTTGAATCGAATCACATCTCACCAAACATAGCTCCGGTCTTCACTTCCTATCCCACAATGGATGCTCTGCAAAAGCTCCAAGTGGAGCACCTACAAATGCAACATTTCTTTTCACTGACATTTTTATGTCAGTTCCGAAAGCATAGATGCCCTGAACTTGAACTGCAGCCACTCACTAGCCATTTCACTGGAATTTCAATAGAAACATTTTGTTCTAAAATTCTAAATGCGCAAACAAACAAGATAAAGGATAGTGTTTCATTCATTACTACAAACATTCTTAATAAAAGGAAGATTAAATCATCATGACGATTACACCACTCAAAACATGAAATGAGCAGTATTTAATGCAAAGAATGACTAAAGTCAAAGCATTTTATACTGATTTTCCAATTAACTAATACTGCCATGAATCAAAGTCTTGGTGGGAAAGCGAGACAGGCTTCCCAAGGAACACACACCAGTTTCAAAAGCAGAGATCTCAAGCTTCAAATTTCATCAAGTATGCTTATTACGCTTTATCTCAAACACAGACTATCGAAAAACTAATGTTCATAATACACATGCATGAATCAATTGAAATATGGACATTCTGATTTGAATAATCTTTTTGAAATTAGACAGTGTTTTCTAATCTCAAAATATTGCTGGTTGTGCAATTTTCGTTTTTGTAAAATGACAAGTAATATTTCATTTTTAGGTAAAGGTTAATGTTAAGTTCCTAAACTTTATAAAATGCACTCCTCTATAAAATAAACCATGCTGGTGCCTAACATTAGAGAAAAATGTTCACACAGTCGAAAATGAATGGTTTTTGCATTTCAAGGTGACAAGTACAATGTCAGACACAATCAATCGATCACTGCATAATTATTATTGCAAATGATCCATATCCATGCTGCAAACCTTAAGGGGAATTTAATGAAGCAGTAAGCACATCAATAATAAGATCTACTTCAGTCTCTGTTAAGTCTCATGATTCATAAATATGTTGTCACATTTTATTCTTCCCTGAATTCCTGTAATTATATTTGAGGAAAAGCTAACTGAAAAGTAAAATTCAAATATGTATCAGCTTTCCCTTTATAAAAGGAGTACTTCACTGTATCATACATACAGCACAAAAATTAATTTTAGAAAACAATACTTATCAAATAAAAGGCCAAGACAGTCAACGAAGACAAACACAGAACAATCTCTGAAGAAAACTTGAAATGTCAATAATCAGACTCAGCCTAACATGTTTAGCTGACTTACAATCTTTACTGGGTGTAGGTGGCAGGGTTGTGGTAGTTAGGGGACTGTCAGGGTGGCCGCTGTGGGAGGAGGACAGGGGCTGCCCCGTGCCGGATACAGCTGGTTCCAGGCACCTTGGCAGTGGACCCACCACAGGCCACAGCCAAGCCCATCAGCCAGTTTGGTGATGCAGCTGTCAAAACATATGTAAAGAAAGGACAGACACGTTGGAAGGAGAGTGGAGGAGGAAACAAAAAGAGAAAGAGCAGAGGTCAGAGGAGGAGGAGGCGCTCCATGGCGGAGCAAGCACACCCCCAAAGGGATTGCAGCCCATGGAGGAACCCACGCTGGAGCACCGGAAAAAAGGGAGAAGGAAGGAGCTGTGGAGAGAAACTAATACATCCTGACTGCAGTTCCTCCATGCTACCCATTGCCTCACTGAAGGGCGTGAGTTCAACTTGTGGTGGTAACAAGAGGGGTTGTTGTTTTTGTTTTCCACTACCTGAATCAGAAATTAAATTGGCAGATTTAACTGGCAGAAACTATAATTGGCAATAAATAATTTCATTTCCTCCTAGACAAGTCTATTTTGTCTGCGACAGTAATCAGTAACTGATCTCCCTGTCTTCATGCTGACCCACGAGCTTTCTCACTCCTGTTCTTCCTATTTTCTCCTCCCTCCCTGTCCCACTGAGGCAGGGAGTGAGCGAGCAGATGGGTGGGAGTTTGGCTGCTAGCTGGAGCCAACCCACAACACAATTAGAATTCTGGAGGGGAAAGAATACATAGCATATTATTCCATATGTGGAAAGCAGTCACGTCCGCAGGTATGTTGAACTTCAGTGTATTTCCATACTACGCTATTAGAAGGGTCTAAGTACAGATTCATCTGTTTGGCAAGGAAGGAATATCAAGTCAGGAGCAGGAGGGAAACAGGGAGCCAACATGGAAAGACAGAAAAAATAGTTCAAGATCTAATGAAGATGTGAACAGATACCTAAACTTCCATTACTAAACATCTCCTTTTGTTGATTAAACCGTGAGACAAGCTGATTATAAAAGGTAAATCAAGTCTAAGGGCATTTGTACATATAAGTGAGAAACCGTAAGCAAAATCTTGGCTTAAGGACTATCACAGTCTTGTTCAGCTTCCTAAACAGGCATACTTCACTGGAGTAAATATCTAAAAGCAACCAGTCAAGAAATTAATCTCAAGACACGAACAAGATTTTTCAACTGCCCAGAAAATTCTTCAGGACTTGCTTATCCTTCTAACTCACTGAAAACCCAAGACCATTCAAACAGTAGCTAAGATTCTACAATTGTAGATGTAGTAGCACACAAACTCCCCAGGTTGTCAGAGAAATGGTATTTAGATAGGACTTCCACCAAGACATAATCATGGTAGGACAATAAGAGAACTTTAGCTGGCTCACCCCGCCACATTTCATGCAGTCTTTGTTCAATTCCTTCCTCACATAAACATCCCCAGACTGCTAAGTTCTACACAGATTATTCAAAGCTGTGATGGAAACCAACACTATTAAGAGGGACAAGAGGAAGATGAGGTTAATTGGACAAATGTGACTTCCTGCTAAAGTAAGGTGGGAAAAGAGGTTTGGTAACTGAAGCGTAGAGACTGTATGCAACTTCAGAAAAAGAATAAGTCTATCATACAGCTTTACATAAATTGCATGACTTCTGTTGAAAGAATTAATAACAATACATACATTTTTAACGTCCTACTTAAACTCAGCTTCATCACACATTGGCACTTACATAAATGTGTATTTGTGTCTACAGGGATGCATATTATTTTTATAAAGCAAAACCGCCTTGCTTGCTTAAGCCACCATTATGCAACACTGGATATAATGGAGCATAATACTGATTTTGTTCTCTTGCTCATATTGTTACCCTGTATAAATACTAGAATGTTGTTTTACAAAATACTGTAGCAGGTCAAAAAAACCCTTCAAGATTGAATGTACTGGATTAATAAATGTTGCTGTCAAGTATTCTGATTGCAATTACCTTTCTCTTCTATGCCATTTCTCTTCTTCATATTAAAAAAGGTGATTTTACAGAATATTTTTATGCTTTGCATGTTATTGTGATTTTTAGCTTCAGTCACTCCAAAATGAATTATTACACATACAATTTTTAAGCCAACCTATACGTATATAAAAATAGACACAAAAAGATAACCTACTGAGAATTGTCTTAGATTCTACCTTAACTAATTGTAATCCTGTTTTCATTCAACATCTCTATCAGTCCTTTCATTTCAGCCATGAAGACTGCAGATTTGTAAATTGTAATACTTCATTATTCAGGTTTATTGAGTCAGATACCACTGAAGATCCTTAATATTCGTATCAGCATACTCTATTAGTAAATCATTTTGTATTTTTCCGTGTTAATAATAAAAGGTACGTATTTATTCAACACCAGCGGTCAGGCAGTCAGATAGAGAGTACAAAGCTACATGTTTTATTCAAGGTCCCAGCGGAAAGCAGCATGAGAATCATTTTGACTCTGAAGGTACCTGCAGCTTTTCGGCTAATATGTTTGATTTTTCTTAACTAAAAAGACCTAAATATTTTGATTACTCACTAATTCTATGCAACAAAATCTATACTGCTGAAGTGTTCCACTGGCAATGTTTTCAACATATTCATTTAGTCCTTCAATTTAGTTCAAATTCTATCTCGGCTGTTTGTAGCTCTTTAAACACAGCGAGTAGTGCATTTTTGTCTTAGTCTGTGATGTTATTGGGAGGCCCTCATTTAAAAGAGAAACACCTTGCTTAATGCACACAATGTCAATGCTGTAAAATACTTAGTAAGTAAAGTTCCTCAAAAAAATATGAGAATTCTATTGCCCGAAGAATATTATAGCTCCTCACTCCAATTTTAAGAATCCTATGATTTTGTCTCTTTAATTTTGTCTTTTTAGTAATCTTCAAATCCGTGTAGGGTTCTCATTTGCTTTAGATAAAAAGCCTTTGTATTGCTTCACTTACAAACTTAAACCATCTGCCTTCGAATATGTGAACTGACAGACTCCTGTATGTGTATTAGGATGCCTCTAAACAGGAGAAGCTTACTGACAAAAGCACCAGAAATGCTACCCTGAAGTAGTTTAAATTCCTCAATATTTATCCAGACTAAACTTCTGATACAGTCTTTCTGTTACTTCCTGTTCCTCCGGTGTTTTCCCTGAATGTTCATCTGAGTAATGTTTTGCTAATGCAGGCAAGTACGACACACAGTTCTCTCTATTGGACCTAAAAGCTTTATTCTTCAGAGTTGTCAAAACAATGTTCTACTGCCAGAAGAAATTATCTTGTTGCTATTGCATATAAATCTTTTTCAGTTTGTTTCTCTGTATCTGCCTACACTAGTTTTGGGCAAAAACAAATTTCATTTGCTGATATACTTTCTGCCTTATTCGATCAAGTATTATTCTGAAGCTGCTACTGAAAATCTCTGCTAAATATGTACAAAATTTCTCAAAACTCATTCCCTATTATTAAAAAGAACAGCAGACTGACAGGAATGAAGCACATCTCTGACAAAACAGACTTGAATTAGACATTTATAAAATTTATCAAATGTTATTATGGTATATTAAGGTAATTTTAGTTCAGCATTTTCATAGAGTATAACAAGACGTATATTTTAAAATGCATTTACCAGTTATTTTGTTCCAAAATTTTTTTCTTTACAACAATACTTAATTACATATGACTTCAACTTTTTAATGAGATGCAGTAACTTTAACCTCTCATCTTCTGACTCAGAATAGGTAAGTTCAGCATGAGAACTCAAAATAGTCCAGTCTGAACTACCAACGGAAAACAAGCCATCATGGAACTGTTTCCTTGGGAAACAAGTAGTTGCTTATGTTGTCGAGTAGACAAAATATGCTTATTTTTCAAAATATGAAAAAGAATATTTTAAATGCTATACAGAAAGAGCTGGTTTGGAAAAGTGTGGATTCCATGAAAGATCCTGAGCAGTCTCAGCTTTCAACTATCAACATTCATTTCACCCACTGATAGTTATGCTTCTACTTCCAAGGGGAGCAGACGTCAGCAACTTTACAGCTCTGTAACTGAAAAAAAATTTCACTTACTTGTTACATTCTGGGAAAATCGCAACATCTTTGGGGAGGCGAGTTGCACTACCAAATGTGAATGATAATCTGCAGTGATCAAGAACACCTTGCATCATCACTGCAACAATCTTGTTTTGGAGAGAAAGGTGTGTTATAGTGCAGCAGGATCAGAATATAAAAGGGTCTACACCCTTCAAAGTTAGCAAGGATATAGGTGCTTTTGACTTTGGGATTTAGCTATAGTCCCTAAATTGCTAATACTTGAAAGTCCTCAAAGTTTATTGGTCGATATGAAATTGGATATTGATGAACTCTTGAGTCCTACAGCACAGGTGTCTGTACATAAAAGTACCAGACCAAAAAAAGTTCTCCTTTTTCTAGGGGAGGAAGTGATTATAAGCGTCATTAAATTGCTTGGTATGTCAACAAATATGGCTTTCCTTTGACAGGATCAACAGTACTAAAATACTTCTTTACTTTCTGAAATCTTGAAATAAGTATTTATAAACAACTAATCAAGACTGTTCTATTTAACAGACTGAATTACTGGCTGTACACTGCATTCCTGCAGATACTTAGATTTAGTTGGCTGAACATGTTCACAGTTTGCTTGCCATAAAAGGAACTTGACATCAGCAGCAGTAGAATTAAAAAAAAACCAAAAAAACAAAAAAAAACACATTACAGGATATTAGTTAGTAGGACATTATAAAATGCCTAGGCATTAACATTTTCTTTTTCTTTGTAAAAATTGCAAATAATGTTTCTACATTATACACAGAATGAAACAACAGGTAAGCACTGCCACATAAAGGAGTGAATAGTATGAAAAAGTTTCTATCAATGAAACAAAATGAATTTATTTTACATTTTTTAAAAAAGGGAAAACTACATTTTCACATAAGTTGGCTACTTTAAATTTTAATAATGTTGTTGAGGAGCTTTTATATAATTAAATAAAAAATTGATGTGGTGCCAGGAGAAAGCATTTCAAACACTGCTGTGAGTTTATACATTGCTCCTGCATATGTTAAAATGTTGTTTACATACTGCACCTTTTACATGCAGATACATACACACGTGCACTTAATGTACACAGAGTTCAAAAAATCATAAAATTTCAGAAATAAGTTTTCTGTGAATACAACTCATTTCCAGAACAAAAGAAAGTAATAATGTTCTGCTACAGTAAGAAAAAAAAAATCATTCTCTGCTTCTTCCTACTAATCTTATTTTGAGATTTTATTAAAATCATTTAGAATAGGAAAATTAAATTACAAATGGGAAGTACGCTTAATACCCAGGTGTAGTAGTGCCAAAAGAGAGACAGGCATTCTCCTGTTTAATGAATTCCACTAATAAAACAAAACAAAAGGAGATATCATAAAATATAAGTAAAAAGGAAAAAACAAAAATAGAAGGAACAGACTTTTAAATGTCAAATATTAACTACTGGAAGCTTTGGAAACCAAGAAGTGGTACCATCAGAAACTGCTTATTACTGTATTTTTTGTGTGAATCATACATATGTGTCTGAAAGGAATAACTCGAAAAGTTCATAAATAATATAAAAATACAACACACTGAAGATAATAGAAGCCTGCATAGCTACCTGTAAGAAAATGTATTTCATCAAGTTTTCCAATTGACAAAGATTCATAGGCTTGGATTGGGGGTGAGGGGGAAGAGTCCCTAGATTTTAAACCTTTTGAGCTAGTGGCACAAAGAAATAGAATAATACATGTCCTTTCACCTTATTGTGCATATCAGAAAAAAGGTTTTATCCTCAAATGTTTACTGTTTCTCTCTTTTGGATGGTGTTAACTACAACAGCAGAATACAGGAGAGTTGACTGAAAAACAGACTACTGCAGTTAAGCGATCACGAAATTAATCCTTGCATCAGCAAAAATAGAGCTTAAATAAAGAGTGAATGTAAGGGTTAAAAATAAGCAGCAATCGGAGTTGCTGCTACATGCACAGATGTGAAAATTAGTGACCTGTGCTACAGAACACATTAAAAAAGAAACCGACAAAATCCTAAGGCTCAGTGATTGGTGAGCTGAAATGATAGGACAGGCAGAGAACTGAAATAAGAAACTTAAAAGTCTGCATACAGTGCCTTTTGTACTGATGGAAAAAGTTACTACATTACATTGGAGGGTCAACAGAAATTAGAGGGAACCATAAAGGGAGATCTACAGCATGAACTACGAGCGATTTAAAAGAGCAGTAGTGATTTACGGATAATATCTCTAAGAATTAATGTTGCTCCTATACAGCCTGTTTTGCAGAGGTGGCCCAGATTAGCTGCAAGCCTGTCTATTTTTACATACATTCAAATTAAATAAATAACTAGATTGTCAAATGAGATTAGTTTAAAATATTTCCCCAGAAGATGTACAGGCTTTCAAGAGGAGCACAGAAATGCTTTTTAAATATGCATATTCATTGACTGATTATATTTTTAACTAAAAAATATTTTGTATCTAAACCTGAATGAATTAACAGGTTAATGGTTTCACTGATTCACAATGTACATGTTACAGCACAACATTATTAAGGTGAGCAGATTTTGCTGCAAGGCATCTGAACAATGCTGGATATAAAAATCACAGGAATAAGTACATTTTATCTATTTCTTTATCTGCGGTTATCAATTGCCAGAAACTTCAAAAGCCAAGAAAGACTGTGACAACTAATATAAACACAACTAGGTCAAGTAACACAAATTAGAAGTTTCAATTACATTAAGATTGTTTCATATCCTACAAAGAAAGCAAATTATGAACAGCCACAAGTGATGCAGCATTCGTTTTATGACTGAACCACACAGTGAATCTTACAGATACAATTGTAGCATTTTCTGAGGCAACGAAAAGAAAGCAGTGCACTATGCCACATCCTGCAAACCCTGAAAATAAACTGCAGCTTAACATTAATGAACTAGTTCGTTTAAATTGCCATTGGAAATACAAGTACATGTACTGTACACTAGCTATGCTAAGCTATCCTACAGTATATACAGCTTTACATATTAGAAAACATGCTGTTAACTACAGGCTAAAATCTACAGTCCCAGAGTCAATTTATTAATAAAAGATTGACATGGAGAGAGACACTACCTACCCACAAATACATCATCATCTTGAAAGAAATCAAGGGCTCTGTCAGCAAACAGAAGTCTCCTTACTTCACCAAGTATGTCTGGAAGCAAAACTGAAAACAGTGGGTAGAAAATCTTGCCTTTTTCTGTAAAGTCCTCACAGTTCTCTTCTTTTCTTATACAAGGTATTTTTTTGGTTTGTATATAAGAATAGCATTCATTCAGTGGCTCTTTCTGCGTGTGAAGTGACTTGCTTCAGGCTGTCTTTTTTCTTCCCATTTTCTCCCTAACTCAGTCTGTCCTTTCTTTACTGTCAGGCTTGCTTAGGTAACAATTCTTGGTGTATCTATTTAATGAGCAGGTCCATGCACTAAAGGCAGCCAACTACATTGGAGAGAACGCAAAAAAAAAAAAAAAAA